>ENA-OFCX01000029-OFCX01000029.1-metagenomes-genome-assembly--contig:-NODE-29-length-72269-cov-4.321073_pt1 | contig 72269 bp, 62 predicted proteins | sample MGYA00153384_OFCX01 | MGnify analysis MGYA00153384
AATAAAGTTCCGGTTTTATGTGCTACAATCAAATTATCAAAGTCGATAGGGTTAGAGGTTTCGTTGATAGCGAATATATACAAAAAACCATCGCGATTAGGTTTTAGGTTTTCGAGCATAAGCGAACCCAGCACACCTTCTTCAGATGCTGCTAATGAGCCAGATGAGTTTTCGAGTAGGTTAAACTCATGATCATTTCTCCGTACCAGCACTTACCCAAAAATACGGGTAGCAGTGTATTGATAGCCATATTTTAATAGAGCAATTTTGATTTCCAGTTTGCCTAAAATGCTTACTGTTTAAAAAAGTTTTTAACCCTAAAAAAAGCTATGAAAAAATTATTGATTGCAACCACATTATTTTGCTTGTCGGGCGGTTTATTCGCCCAGACTTTAATCAGCGAAAAACAAATTCCATTAACTAAAGAACAACGAAAAAATGAGCCTATTTATGCTATGCATAATGAAGTTTCTAATGGTGTTATGGTTCTTTTTGAAAGTTCAAAAGCAAAAAGAGAAAAAGGTGAGAAAAGAAAATACCAACGATATGAACTTAGTGCCGATCAGAATTTAAACGTAACGGATGGAAATTATGTAACACTAGGAACAAAAAATTCTGTAAAACCTAAGTTTTTTTTCAAAGATTTTAGAATTGGTTACACAACATGGATAGATGATGATGAAAAAACAGATATGATGATTGTACAAATTATCAAATTCGATAAATCAAATAAAGTGATTGATGTAAAAGATTTTGAAGTTTGTACAGAACGTGAATTTAGTGACTATCAAATTGTATCAAACAATGGTGATTTAATTTTACTCGTTCAATACGAAAGCAAAGCTAAAGAAACCAAGAATCTTGATTTCGTAAAATATTATCGAATTGATGGTAATACACTGGAAATCAAATCAGAAAGTGATTTGAATTTATTAGGACGTGATCAATTTGGCATTGAATCCATGTTGGCAGTAAACAACTCTATTTATTTAGTTGGTAAACAATTGCAACAAATAAAGCCTTTCAAATTTAAATTAACCAAAGATTTTATTCTATTTAAATTAGATGAGAACGGAAAAGAGCAAGGTCGTACTACATTAGGTTTGCCAAATGGTTTTAAAATGGCAGGTGTTCAACTTACTACTCATAAAAATGATTTGTACCTAATCGGTGAATACGCTCCATCTACTGCTCAGCCAGTTATGAAATCGTATCCAGCTAATAATAAGTCCGTAAAAGTAAGTAATTCATACATTGGCATGTTTGTTTCCAATTATAGTTTGAATGATTTGACAAAAGGTGTTACTAAAGTTTACGATTATGAAAAAGATATTATGCGAAAGCTTAGAAAGGGTAATCCTGGATTTAATAAAAAAGGAGGAAGTTTTGTATTAAGTGATTTTATGTTTCTGGCAGATGGTTCTTTTTACGTAACTGCAGAAATGTATGTAAAGTTTTGGAGAACAACGGTTACCAAAGAAGCTACGCAAACAGTTTATCGATACTATACTGATTTTGATTTTAAAGATGCAGTGGTATATAAGTTTACAAAAGATTGCGAATTAGATTGGTTGTATCAGATAGATCGAGATTCATACACTGCAAATTATACAGGGCATTTAAAAAGTGAAAAACCTCCTACAGGTGGAAAATTAGATGTGTTTTTATTAGATAATAACACCTTATCTGTGATGTATAATACTCCCGGTGGAAAGTATGGTAAAAGAAGATTTGGACTTTCTGGTTTAAATATTTCTCCGGATGGGACATCTAAAGATGCAGTAGATTTTACCAGTGATTCCCAATTCGGACAATTATATGGTGGTGTGGTACAGGTGGATAAAAACACGATAATTGCAGTAGGAACGGATAAAAAGGAAGATAATTTATGGTTAAAAAAGATTAAGTTAAATTAAGTTCTCACAAAAGGCGCATCCGTTGATGCGCCTTATTTTTTTATTCAATGACAAACTTTAGAAACACACTTTTACTAATTATCTTTTTAGGAATTAGTAATTATACTTTTGCACAAGCAATAGTTGGCCAAAAAAAACAATACACTGGCGACCCTATTTCAGTAGATAAAAAGGAGGATAAATATTACTTCAGCATGAACGGAAAGCTAGCAGGTTATTACACTAAAACTCCACATAATTCAGGTGAAGGAGATAAACCTGCAAAGATTAATGCTGCTAAAAATAGTGAATTCGGTACCGGAAAATATAAAAAGACGAGAGCTGTTGAACGAACAGATATTGGATTTAATGGCTCGCTGTATAGTACCGATGGAACCTATCTGGCTGATATAGATTATATCAACCTTGGATTTAATTTTAAATTTAAAGAACCTTACGAAATCGTTTTTATTAAGGGTATTAAAATTCAACCTATGTTGGAAGAGTTGATAGATAAAGGTAAATTGAATTGATTCATCAAAAATTTAGTTTAATGAAACAGTTCTTTTATTTAATGTTAAAACTTAATTACTAATTTTATTATTTAAAATAAAATTTTAAAGGTTTTACGTTGAGTATAAATGTAATTTTAATTTATTTAAAATTTTTAAAAAGGTCCGAGCTTTTACCTTTAACCGTAAATGTGTGCGATGTGGCCTAGCCCGGATTGAAGCGGCATATTTTTAGTAGGAAATTTGGATTGATAAATAAATCGATGAGACTCGTTTATCTTTTTATTAAGGAACATTTATTTAAAAAATATACAGCGAAAAGCCGGATTAGCTACTAATACTTTTTGTTTATTTCTTTTAAATCTTACTTCATTTCTTATTTACTTAGCAATTAATTTATATAAATAAATAATTTTAGAATTGAAAAAATATAAATTTTATGAAACGTAAAAAAAGTAAAAATTCATCTAGCTTATTTTAATGAATAATATAAATTTAAGATAGAATAAAAAAGATATTCTTCACGTTAGTAAATAAAAAAGGTCGGCTTAGGAAAGCCGACCTTTTTAGGTTAATTAGAAAAAAAATTCTTTTAAACTCCTAAAAGCATTCTGGTTGGATCTTCTAGCAATTGCTTTACCCTAACTAGAAAACCAACAGATTCTCTACCATCAATTATGCGGTGATCGTAAGAAAGTGCAACATACATGATTGGGCGAATAACTACCTGCCCATTTACTGCCATTGGTCTTTCAACAATATTGTGCATACCTAAAATTGCTGATTGTGGAGCATTTATAATTGGTGTCGACATCATTGATCCAAAAACACCACCGTTAGTAATTGTGAAAGTTCCACCAGTCATTTCTTCCAAAGTCAATTTACTATCTCTAGCTTTTCCAGCTAATTCTACAACTGCTTTTTCAATCTGGTCAAGGGTCATAGATTCAGCGTTTCTAATTACAGGAACTACAAGGCCTTTAGGTGCAGAAACTGCGATAGAAATGTCGGCAAAATCATGATAAATTATTTCTTCTCCACTTATAGACGCATTTACAGCAGGAAATTCTTTTAAAGCTTCACAAACTGCTTTAGTAAAAAACGACATAAAACCAAGTCCTACTCCGTGTTTTTCTTTGAATTTATCTTTGTATTTGGTTCTTATCTCCATAATCGGAGCCATGTCTACTTCATTAAAAGTAGTTAACATTGCTGTTTCATTTTTAACAGCTACCAACCTTTTAGCAACTGTTTTTCGCAACGAAGACATTTTTTCTTTTCGTTCATTTCGAGCTCCGGCTTGTATTTGTTTAGTACTTGTTGGAGCGCTTTTTAATTCTAAAGCTGCTGAAGTATTAGGTGTTGAAGTTGTAGCTTTTTCAGCACTCATTGCATCTTCCTTAGTAATCCGACCATCTCTTCCACTACCGTTTACAGCATTGTTTTCGATTTCTTTTTCAGCAAGAATTTTTGCAGCTGCCGGTGATGGTGTTCCAGAAGCGTAAGTTGCTGCTTTTTCAGTAGATGTTGTACTTGTTTTCGCTTCGCTTGTTGTTTGCTCTGGTTTTGCAACTTCTGTTTTTTCGGTTTTAATAGATCCTGCATTTCCAACTCCTTCTTCAATGCTGCATACTACCGCGCCTACTGCAATTGTATCTCCTTCGGCTACTTTAGTTTTTAAAACTCCACCTTTTTCGGCAGTCAATTCAAAAGTGGCTTTGTCTGATTCAAGCTCTGCAATAATTTCATCCATTTCCACTGTATCACCATCATTTTTTATCCATCTGGAAAGTGTGACTTCTGTTATTGATTCACCTACTGCTGGTACTTTTATTTCTATACTCATACTTTTTTATTCTAAATTCAGCTAAATTTTAATTTCTTTTAATTTGTTTATATTTTAATAAGTAAACCTAAAATAATTGTAAAAATTTTTAAGGGCTTACCCCAAATTATCTCGTCGATGGTTGAAAGATTTGTTTATGGGGTCGGGCTATCCGCTATATCTTTTTTGTTTTAATTGTTTTTCAATGGAAAAAAAGTATGCCGCTACTATCCCTAAGCCGCGTCAATGCAAATAATCATTATTTAGTCATTTTTTTATTTTAATACTAATTTTACTAACTCTCTAAAATATTTCACATAATATCATTGAAATTACTAAAATTAAATTCTGATTTTTCCGCTTTTTTTCTTTTAAAAAAAATATTAAGTTTTATTAAAATTACCTGTTAAAGAAACTGAAATATTTTATATCTGTTAATATAGTTTTGTTACCAACATATATTTTCTTTAACGTCACAAAATCAGTTATTAATCAAATTTTGAAGCTTCAATCGTATCTTTTTTAACTTCCTTAGCTACTTCAATTTTCTCTTCTTTATTTATTATCTCAAATGCTTTGGTTACAATTAATGCTTGTTGTACTACATGCTGTTTTGAATATCCAGTTGCAGTACTGCTACTTTCTCTTCTTGAAATTACTTGTATGGAATCTGTTCTCAACAATCTGCACAAATATGGCCAAGCACCCATATTTTCTGGCTCTTCTTGCACCCAGAAGTAATCAACAGCTTTTTTGTATTTAGCTTTTGTTTCTTCAAATTGTATTTTAGGAAAAGGATAAATTTGCTCTATTCGAACAATCGCAACATTTGTAATTTTTTCTTTTTGCTGGTAATCTAATAATTCATAATATATCTTACCTGTACAGAATAATACTCTTTTGACCTTACTTACGCTTACAAATGAATCATCAATTAATTCTTTAAAACCACCATTGGTGAAATCAGCGATTTTACTAACGCACAAAGGATGACGCAATAAACTCTTTGGTGTAAAAATAATTAATGGCTTTCTGAATTGTCTTTTTAATTGACGGCGCAAAATATGAAACATGTTTGCTGGAGTTGTGCAATTCGCAATTTGTATGTTATTACCGGCACATGCTTCTAAAAACCTTTCCATTCTGGCAGATGAATGTTCAGGACCTTGACCTTCATAGCCATGTGGAAGCAACATAACCAAACCATTTGATCTTCTCCATTTGGTTTCTGCGCTGGTTAAAAACTGGTCTATTATTATCTGAGCCCCGTTTACAAAGTCTCCAAATTGAGCTTCCCAAATTGGTAAAACATTTGGTGATGCCATTGCATATCCATATTCAAAGCCTAAAACTCCATATTCAGATAAGTGAGAATTGTAAATAGAAAACGTTGCTTGATCTTTTTCAAGAAAAGAAAGTGGTGTATATTCTTCATCCGAATCTTCAACCGTAACTACTGCATGCCTGTGCGAAAAAGTTCCTCTTTCTACATCCTGGCCAGTAAATCTTACCGGATGGCCTTCGCAAAGTAAAGTGCCATACGCTAAAAGTTCACCCATAGCCCAGTCTAATTTCCCTTCACCGTTTAGCATGTTTTTACGATCTTCAAAAAGCTTTTCTATTTTCTTAAAAAACTTTTTATCTGAAGGTAAAGTCACAGATGTTAAGGCAATCTGCTTAAAAACTTTTTCATCAATTGCTGTATCAGGTGAACTTCTAAAATCTTCGCCTGTTGCAAAACGCATTTCTTTCCATGAGCCATCGAAAATTTTAGAAACTTCAGTCAATGGTTCAGTTTTGCTTTCGTCCAATCGCTCTTGCAGCAATTTACGGAAACTTTTATCCATTTCTTTTGCAAGATTGGCATCAATGGTGCCTGATTGCAAAAGTTTTTCAACATAAATTTCCCGAGGATTTTTATGTTGTTCTATTAATTTATATAAAAGTGGTTGTGTAAAACGAGGTTCATCGGCTTCATTATGACCATATTTACGATAGCAAAGAACATCAATGAAAACATCATTCAAAAAAGTTTGTCGATATTCCATTGCAATTTTTATTGCAAAAAGTAATGCTTCTACATCATCTCCATTTACATGAAAAACAGGTGAAAGAGTAACTTTTGCTAAATCTGTACAATAGGTACTTGATCGTGCATCTTTAAAATTAGTTGTAAAACCTATTTGATTGTTTATTACTAAATGGATGGTTCCTCCAGTTTTGAAGCCATCAAGTTTTGCCATTTGAATTACTTCATAAACAATCCCTTGTCCAGCTACAGATGCATCTCCATGTATTAAAATTGGTGATATTTTTTTTAAGTCACCATGGTATTTTGAATCAATTTTGGCGCGCACCATTCCTTCAACTACCGGATCAACTGCTTCTAAATGTGAAGGATTTGGTGATAAACTTAAGTGTACATTTTTGCCTTTATTGGTTACAATATCTGTAGAAAAACCCAAATGGTATTTTACATCTCCTCCAAAAACATCGTCTTCATTAAATTTGCCTTCAAACTCCTCAAAAAGTTGTTTGTAAGTTTTATTCATGATATTGGCAAGCACATTTAATCTGCCTCTATGTGCCATTCCAATAACAAATTCTTCTATTCCTAATTCGGCGCCTTGTTCTATTATGGCATCTAAAGCTGGAATAACAGATTCTGCTCCCTCTAACGAAAATCTTTTTTGACCAAGAAATTTGGTTCCTAAAAAATTCTCGAATATAACTGCCTGATTTAATTTAGTTAAAATCTGTTTTTTCTCTTCGAGTGTAAAGTTTGGTGTATTTCGGGTTGATTCCATTCGCTTCTCAAACCATTCAGTTTTATGAGGATTGCGGATGTATTTATATTCTGCACCAATGGATTCGCAATAAGTTTGTTCAAGCAAATCACGAATTTCACGAAGGGAAACTGGACCCAAACCAACTTCAATACCTGCTTGATAAACAGTATCTAAATCAGCATCTGAAAGGCCAAAAGTTTCCAGCTCTTTGCCAGGAAAATATTTTCTTCGTTCGCGTACAGGGTTTGTTTTGGTAAAAAGATGGCCACGAGTTCTGTAGCCATTTATCATATTTAAAACATTAATTTCTTTTAGAAAATGCTTTGGAGTTTCGGATGTAACCGTTGAAGCAGTTTCGTTTCTAGCGAAATCAAATCCTTCAAAAAATTTTTGCCAACCAAAATCTACCGATTCAGGCTCGTTTTTGAAACGTTGATACAGATCTTCAATATAGGGAGCATTGGCAGCGTTCAGGTACGAATAATTATCCATCTTTAATTTGTGTCCTTGGCAAAAATAGAATTTTTTACAGGATAACAGCAGATTTTAATTATTGAAAAATAAAGAAATTACGCTAGCTAATTCTTTTCAATGAGTAGTCAATTCTAGACTTTGTTCTTTATCGAGCATTTCAACCAATTCTTCGATTGAATTAATAACTGTTAAGCCGTTTTTTGGTGTTACTGGGCATTGCATTATTCGTGGTCCTGCAACTAAGAGAGGCCAATTTGGTAAGTTATCTATAATGCGACTAAGTAAATTATTGATATCACTATCAATTAAAACAGAAGTAAAAACACTTAAAACGTAATCAGGATTATAGAACTTGGACACTTTAAAAAGATCTTCGCAAGGCAAATTCTGACCAAGATATAGAACCTGGTGACCTCTGGCTTTTATTAAATAATTAGCGAAAAGTAAACCTACTTCATGGGTTTCGCCTTCTGGTAAAAAAAGTAAAAATCGCTTTCCGATTGGTGGAGAAGCTGGTAATTTATCAATTGAACAGATTAATTTTTGTTTGATAAGATGCGTTACAAAATGTTCGTGAGCCGAATTTATTTTGCTTGTTTGCCACATTACCCCAATTTTTCGCATAAAAGGAAACAATACATCTGTAACCGTATATTCAATACCAGATTTTTCTATACTGGCATTCAAAATTTCGTCAAATTTTTTCTCATCAAGCGAAAGCATTGCTGAACTTAACAAAGTTACCTGTGAACAAGAAGTATTTAACTCGTCAGATATAATAGCTACTTTTTCACCCATTTGGGTTTCAGACATTTTTGCTATCTCCGAAATTTTGAAGCCATTGTCATTTAATGTTGAAATATTAAGAAAATTGCATAAATCTTTATCGTCATAATACCGAATATTCGTATCTGTACGCTTAGGGATAATTAATCCATATCGCTGTTCCCATATACGAATCGTATGAGATTTAATGCCGGTTAACGACTCTATATCGCCTATGGAAAACTTGTTCACGCTTATCTATTTAATAATTATTTTTAACAAAACATAATGGTTAATGTTTCAATATTCAATTTTAAGTTACAGATTGTATGAATTATCCTTACAAAATTTTGCTCTTTCCAAAATCAAAGAAAGTTCTTTTTTGTCCATTTTCTCCAATAAATTAAACATCATGCTTACGCGTTGATTCAATTTGAGTTTCGACTCTTTGTTTCGGTTATAAAAATCCCAATATAGAGAGTTGAACGGACAAGCCTTTTCGCCGATTTTTAATTTTTTATCATAATAACAATTTTTACAGTAATCACTCATTTTGTCGATATAGTTGGCAGAAGAAATATAAGGTTTTGAACCTACAATGCCTCCATCTGCAAATTGGCTCATTCCTCGGGTATTGGTTATTTCTACCCATTCAATCGCATCAATATAAACACCCAAATACCATTCATCTACTTCCGAAGGATCGATGCCGGCCAATAAACAAAAATTTCCAATCACCATTAATCGTTGAATATGATGAGCATATGCATGGTCCAATGAATTGCTTATGCAATGATGCAAGCAATTCATTTTCGTTTCTCCGGTCCAAAACCATTCAGGTAGTTTAGCGGTGTGTGAGAAATAATTGAGCGAAGCAAACTCAGGCATTTTTGCCCAATAAATTCCACGCATATATTCGCGCCAGCCAATAACCTGACGCACAAAACCTTCTATCTGCGATATTGAAATGCTATTTTTATTATTTTCCCAAGCATTCACTACTTCAAATATTACCTCTTTTGGACTTATCATTTTTGTGTTTAATGCAAACGATAATCTGGAATGAAAAAGAATGGTAAACTCTTCTGTCATGGCGTCTTCATACGTTCCAAAATGAGGAAGCAAATTTTTACAAAAATGGAGCAATGCTGCCAAGCTTTGTTCGCGACTGATTGGATGATTCACATTTTTTTCATCAATATTTCCAAAGTATTGAACTTTCATTGAGTCAATCCTGCTTTTTTGTTTTCTTAAATCATTTTTAAATTCTAAAGTTGCCGGGATTTTAACTTTTCCATCGTATTTTTTTCGATTATCATGATCGAAATTCCATTTTCCACCCATAGGTTCTGCTCCATCCATCAGTATTTTATGCTCTTTGCGCATTTTGCGATAAAAAGTTTCCATCAAAAAAGCTTTTTTATCTTTAAAAAGAACTTCGACACTATCTCTTGAAGTAAGAAAATGTTCAGAATCGTTAAATGCTGATTGAATGGTAAGTTTTTGGCATAAAGATTTTAATTGTTGATCTAATCGATATTCATCAGGATGTAGATATTCAAAATATTCTACGGAATGTTTCGTAATTAAATGTTCAATATTTTCGGGTAATGTTTGCTTGTTTTCAGGATCATCTAATGTTAAATAAATTACTTGATGATGGTTGAATTTCAGCCAAATAGCAAAGTTTTCCATGGCAGCAAAAAAGCAACATATTTTTTGAATGTGATGTTTTACATATTCTTGTTCTTGCACCATTTCCATTAGAACATAAATCGTTTCATCGTTTTTTTCTGCAAACCAATGGTGGTTTTGGTTTAGTTGATCGCCAAGAATTAGTCGAAGAGTTTTCATGGAAGAGAATAATTATTATTTTTAGTTTATTGCTTATGTGAGATATTTAAAAGAAAGAACCTTGCAATTTGGTATTAACATATTATATAAAGAATATTATGAAATTAAGTTTTCTAAAACCGTAATATAACATCGAAGGGAGGCTTAGGGATAGAAGCGGCATCCTTTTTTGCAAGGTTATTTTTAATTTTAGACTATCTCACCGCAAAAAAGATATAGCTGATAGCCCGACCCCTTTTTAGGGGTAAGCCTATAAAATTTTAAAAAAACCATGCAACTATTAGTTAAAATAAAGTATTAATAAAAGTAAAAACTTAGTGAAACCGCACAACCGACACGAATTATAAGATAAATTTTTTATTAAATTAATTTAATCACAAGTCGACTATTAAAGCAAGAAATTGTAAAAATCCTTTAGTTAGAAATTTACATTAAATAATTGATAATGATTTAGTTTTAAAAAAAAAACCTAAAAATGAATAAAAGCAAAATGGAGATCAGAAAATAAATAATAAAATATCAATAGGCTTTTTCAAACTTTCTAAAATCAATAATTGGGCTAGGATACTCTTTCCCGATTGTAATTCCATATTTTTCTTCTTCCTTGCCGTTTAATAAATGTGGCTGATGAATGAACGAATTTGGTAAATTGGCTAATTCAGGAATCCACAAACGAATATATTCACCTTTTGGGTCGTAATCATGAGATTGTTTTAAGATATTAAAATATCGGTCTTCGCGGGGGTCGTTTCCAACTCCTGCAATGTATGCCCAATTGCCCCAATTACTTGCTGGGTTGTAATCAAGTAATATTTCTTCGAACCAAGCCGCACCTAAGGTCCAGTTTACTTTTAAGTCTTTAACCAAAAAACTGGCAACATTTTGTCGGCCACGGTTACTCATAAAACCAGTAAGTTTCAACTCGCGCATGTTGGCATCGATAAAAGGAATTCCAGTTAATCCATTTTTCCATCGTTCAAGATTTAGCGTTTCTCGCTGTGTATTTCTTTCTGGTTTTTCGTTTTTTAAGCCTTGTTGGCGAAAAAGTTTGTTACCATATTTTTTGAAAACAAAACGAAAATAATCTCGCCATAGCAATTCAAAAAAGAGCCAATAGGTTGAGTCGTTTGCTATTTTTTCTGACTCGAATCGTTTAAGTTCATGGTAAATTTTTCGTGGAGAAATACAGCCCAATGAAAGCCAAGCAGAGAATTTAGAAGAATAATCAGCACCGATTAATTGATTTCGGGTGTTTTTATAAGTGGTAACTGCTTTCGAATTCCATAAATAGTGATTTAAGCGTTCTAAACCTTCGCTTTCTCCTCCTTTGTAAACTAATACTGCTCTCGGATCATTTTCTATTTCTTCAAAACCTAAAGTTTTTAAATCTGGAATATCACCCCAATCTGCACTTGCCGGCACCGTAATTTTTTCTGGAGTTTCATACGATTTACGAACGAAGGAATCCTTTTCCACTTTTTTCCGGAATGCAGTAAACATATCTGGCAAATCTTTAATTGGAAAGGGCAAATCTTCTTTATTGTAAAGCGTATTGCCAAGAAAAAGATTAACCGTAATTTTTAATTTCCAGAGTTTTTGTTCGAGCAAATCTCCCAAATTAACCTCTTCTGATGCAACCTCTTTGTAGGCATAAACTGCATTTACTTGAAACTGATCTGCTAAATCAGTAATGATATCTTCTGGAATTCCAGTTCGAACAATAAGATTTCCACCAATTTTTTGTAAAGATTTCCTTAAATCATGAATGCTTTCGAGTAAGAATTTTGCACGGAAAGCACCCATTTTCTTAGTTCCGTAGATAGTTTGGTCGAACAAACGACTATCAATACAAAAAACCGGAATTACTTCATCAGTTTTTTGAATAGCTTCAAAAAGAGGCTGATGATCATGAATTCGCAGATCATTTCTAAACCAGACTAAAATTCTTTTTCCACTCATAATTTTTGAAAATCAAAAAAAAACTAATTAATTTTTAGTGTGATCGACGGCAACGTTCACTGCAATATTTTACTTGATCCCAATCTTTTTCCCATTTCTTTCGCCAAAAAAATGGTTTTTGGCAAACTAAACAAATTTTTGAAGGTAAGTTCTGCTTTTTTACATTTCGCACAATATTGGAACAGTTGTTTTTTTGGAATGTTTGAGTAGTAAATTACTTATTTGCCTTGTTTAGTTTTAAATAATTGGTAAAAAAAGAAATTGAGTTGTCACAAATTTTCTGTCACATTTTTAATTGTGACAAATATTTTGTGACAATAAAAGTTTTTAAATTAAAATATTTTTTATTTGAAGAAATCAGACCAGAATTTATTTGCAATTATATAGCACATTTATTTACCGGACGTTCATTTTAAATAATTAGCGAAAATATTCTAAATTAATAAAGTTAAAATTAAATTAAACTGAACTTTTAGCCTGAAATTAAGTTTTTATACATTGAAGTTTAAACCTGCGACTACCAAATAAATTGTATGCCTAAAAGAAATTCTCCAAACGATGTAAAAAATCTCGATGATCTAAACAGATTAGATGAAATTGTAAATGATAAGCGAAATGAAAAGCGAGCTGTTGATAAAAAAAATCGAAGGGATAGGCACTACGAAAAACAATTTATTCGAAATACTTTAAAAAAAGGACTAGAATAATTTAATGTTGAATTTATTTTGAAATTTAAAACACCAATTATTCAAAAATCAATTTGCCACTAATTGTTTCTGATTCAGTTGAAACAGAAATTAAATACATTCCAGCTTTCAATTCCTTTCTTTCAAAAATATATGTCCTATCTGAAAGATTTTGTTCTTCCAAAATCATTTTACCCAATATATCAAAAATACGTATGGAATAGTTGTTATTTTTAATTCCTGAAATATCAAAGTTTACTTGATCTTTTGCAGGATTTGGATAAATGCTTACTGTTAAATTCTCGGCTAAAGTTCCATTCTCAATTAAATAATTGTTAGATTTTAAAGAGCTTATTTTTAAGTTTGCAACAGATACCAAAACATCGTCATACGAAGTTGCACCACTATTATCGGTTACTGTTAATCTGAAATTATAATTGCCAGCAACCAGGGAAGATAAATTTAGTGTTGGCGAAGAAAAAGTACTATAAACACCACCGCTACCACTTAATTTTTTCCATAAATAGCTTACAATTGTTCCATCCGGATCGCTCGCTGTTGAATTTAATATAGTTGAGTTGTTTGGCAAAACAAGTGTTTGGTTGGCACCTGCATTTACAATTGGTTTTATATTTACACCTGAATTAATAACCGAAATAGTTATTTCGTCAAATGCTGATGCGCCTAAATTATCCGTTACAGTTAATCTGAAAATATAAGTTCCAGCAAGTAAATCAGTAAGCAATAAATCTTTCGTTGTTGAATTAGTTAATGTTGCGTTTCCACCGCTTTGTTTAGTCCACGAATAAGTTGAAATAGTTCCGTCAACATCGTTTGCAACAGCATTGATGGTTAAAGAATTTAAAGGTAATGTGATTAAATTATCTGTTCCGGCATTTACTATTGGCATTTGATTTAAAGCTGAATTAACAGTCAGAGTTAATTCATCAAAACTACTTGCACCAGCATTATCGGTTGCAGTTAATCTGAAAATATAAATGCCAGCAACTAAATTTAAAACAGAAAGATTTGCTGATGAGGTATTATTTAAAGAGGCATTTCCCCCAGATTGCTTAGTCCATAAATAGGTAGAAATTGTTCCATCAGAATCAATAGCAGAGCCATTTAGCGTAATTGAATTAGTTGGCAAAGTAATAGATTGATCTATTCCTGCGAGTACAATTGGAGTAATATTAACAGTTGTTCCTTCTTGAAATTCATACGCACCAATATCATATGAACTACCAGAAGGTCTCGGATTTCCAGTTTTATCTGATATTATACCTAGGGAACTTACATTAGTTCCGGCGTTTTTGGCTAGAGAAGAAGATTGTAGACTATAATCTCCAGTACTTGAATTGGTAAAATTTACACTTGAAATAGAAGTGTTAAAAAAGTTAGTAATTTCCGCAACACTCACATTGGCTTGTTTTCTGATATAAACGCCACTTCCTGGATTAATAATGATATTATTTTTCGCTTGATTATTGGGTGTTAATTCTGTATTAAATCTAATTCCATCAATTCCTGCATTAATGATGGTATTGTTGATGAACTTATATCCTCCTTGATTATTTACAATTCCTGGTAATTCATCTACAAAAATTCCCATATCACCTGCATCCACTACAACATTATTATAAACCAAATTACTGCCAGATCCACCGCTAATATTGATTCCATTTCCAGGACCGTTTTTTACCAAATTATTATAAATAACACCACCAGTAAGACCTCCAATCATTATTCCACTGTTTTGGTAAGCAGCAAAAGGCGCAACTCCATAATTAATTATTTCATTATTATACATTTCAAAACCAGAAGTTACGCAACTTACTTGTATGCCATCTGCTTTTGCATTCAAAACTTTATTGTTATAAATTTTGCAACCAACTATGTCATGAGGATATAAAATTGTTCCAGTGCAACCAGAAGTTTTGCTATACCCACTTGGAAACGAAAAACCAATGTAAAAACCTTCGGAGCCCGATTCATGAACATAATTATCATGGAAACGTAAGTCATACATGGTAAACACTCCTCTATTAGTCGATAAATCACATTTTGGATCTGATTTAGCTTCAATTGCTGCAAAACCAGTATTGTAAACTTCGACATGATCAAGTTCAACGTTGGTAGATTTTAACCAAATTTTAATACCAACCGACCCAGTTTTGTTTTGCGTATTCACCGTAATTCCATATTGATCTGAACTCCCTGTTCCTGTTATTTGAAAAAATTTAGAATTTTCTATCCACATTCCGTAACCATAACTAGCAGAAATATTTACTTTTCCACCACAGTTTTTTATTATAATCGGGTTTGCGGCTGTACCAGTTAGGTTTCTGATTTTTAATTGTTGCCTCGTTCCAGCAGTTAAACAAATTATTTTTCCAGGTTGGATGGAATTATTGGCTCCATCAATTAAGGTTTGACTTAGCGGAACCGTAATATCGCATCCGCAGGATTGTGCTTTTGAAAATGTATTTGTAAAGAGTAAAGAGAAAATCAGGCAAACTATAGTCAGGAGATTATAAATTTTTAAAGGAAATTTTGACATGAATTTTATAGAATTTTAAATGATTTAAGATTGTTTATAAGCTAGAATACTTAAAAACAATTGCTTAACAAAAAATTGTTAGATGGTTTTACAATCAAATCATTATGTGCAATCATTATACCAATGATTAAAAAATGTTTTTTTTGTTATTTTTATCGAAAATAAAAATTAAACAATAGTTGCAAATTAGCGTTTAAAAATATCTAAATTCAATTTCTTCAATTTACTTTGGAAATCATTAAAAAATACAACCTCGATTTAACACAAATAGATCGAATAATTGAAATGGCTTGGGAAGACCGAACACCGTTTGAGGCAATTGAGTTTCAGTTTGGTTTAAATGAAGGTGAAGTAATAAAATTGATGAAAAACCAATTGAAACTTAGTAGTTGGAAACTTTGGCGAGAACGGGCACACAAAGTTTCGATGAAACACACGAAAAAAAGAGATCCTGAAATGATGGGTTTTAAATGTAAAGAGCAAAGAATAATTACCGGCAATAAGCTTAGCAAAAGATAAATTACTTATTATCTGCTATTAACTTATTTGCAGCAATAATTCCTGATAAAGTTACTCCTGGAATGCCTTGGCCAGGATATACAGAATCACCAACTAAATAAAGTCCTTTTTCTAACCTCGCATTTTGCATTTGCCAAGGTTTTATTTTCATAAACTGCGGATATCCGCCAACAAACCCATATTTTCTTTTTGTCCAGTTTTCCCAACCTTTTGGCGTGGTGGCATGCGAATAAAGTATTTGCTCTTTTCTGAAAAATCCTTTATTTATTAATAGATCAATTATATCGTTCATTACCTGATCTTTATTTTCAAATGTGTTTTTTTCAGGATCATGCACATGCGTAGAAACATTTGCAATTGTTTTTCCATCCCTGGTTCTAACCGAGTCATTTGGATGAGAAAAACTTATGAATATACTTTTTGAATTTAAACCTGTAATTGGTTTTGATAAAACAATCTGATGATGTAAAATTTCTTTATTATTCGGCTTTCCATTAATCACGAGACCCATGGTAAATGCCCCGCTTAATTTTTTTGAAAGAAGAAGTTTTGCCTCTAACTTTTGAGCGGATGATCTTCCTTTTTGAATAGTAGAATAGGGTGCAGTTTGATCTTTCGTACTTTTTTTATTCAATAAGTCATACAAATTATTGATTGGAATGCCAGAAATTAGATTTTTTGTTTGATAGGTTTTTTCAGCGGTTTGTATAAAATAATTAAAACCCTTATCAATTTTAATTACCTCAGAATTATATATTATTTCCGATCCGTTAATTTTTAAATAATCAGTTATTTTATTAATCATCGTAATTAAACCACCATCTAAATAATAATTACCGAAATTGGTATAACATAATGCTGTTGCACCAAATAATGCATTCACCTCATTTGCAGAATTTTGTGCAGTAATAATTAATTGTTCGTCTACAAATTCTCTGAATTTAATATTGGTATGTAATCCATGTTTAATTAAAAGTTTTTCAGTGCTAATTAAAGCTTTACCTGCATTTTTTAATTGAACTACTGTTGCATTCAAAGCACAATCCACTAAATCAGAAAAATTGGAAGGTGGAAATGAAATTTGTTTTAAAGAAGTATCCCATACAAATTGACTAATTTGATAGCATTCTCTCCAAAAACTTTCTTGACCTGGTAAACCAAAAACTCGTTCAGCTTCCGAAATCCATTTATCTAATTCCCGATATCTGATTAGTTCGCTTCCGTCTTTCAGAAATATCCGCATTGGAGTTTCCAAAAGTCTTGCATTTAGTTTAATTCCTGTTTCTTTTAACACATAATCTAATGGCATACCTGCATCCAAACCCACCAAAGTAGTTGCACCAGATTCAAAAATAAAACCTTCGCGTTCAAAAGAACTGCTACAACCACCTGCAACTTTTCCTTGTTCAAGCAAGGTTACTTTCCAGCCTTTGCTGCATAAGATGGCTGATGCAGCAAGTGATCCCATTCCAGATCCTATTACAATTACCTCAGGTTTCATACACTCTCAATTATAGATTGGTAAACAAAATGACGTAAACCTTGTTCGATTTTTTGTATAAAGTTTTGATAATATAATATGAATTCAAATTTCTCGAATAAAACTATTTTAGTTGTTGGTGGCACTTCTGGCATTGGACACGCAATCTGCAAAGAATTAATTGAACAAGGCGCAACCGTTTTTTCACTTTCACGAAGAGATTCAAATGATGTTGAAGGGGTAAATCATATCCAAGCAAATGTTTTAGAAGATTTAAATCCAATTGCTGGTATGCTTCCATCTAAGTTAGATGGATTAGTTTACGCTCCTGGAAGTATAAATTTAAAGCCTTTTAATCGCCTTACAACCGCTGATTTTCTTCAGGATTTTGAGATCAATGTTATTGGTGCAGTAAAAATTCTTCAACTAACACTAAATTCATTAAAATCATCTGGAGAAGCCTCTGTAGTGCTTTTTAGTACGGTTGCCGCTAAAACTGGAATGGGTTTTCATGCTTCTGTGGCTGCCTCAAAAAGTGCAATCGAAGGCTTGTCAATTTCTTTAGCAGCAGAATATTCTCAAGCAAAAATAAGGGTAAATGTAATTGCCCCTTCATTAACCGATACACCACTTGCAGCAGCACTTTTATCTACTGATGAAAAGCGGATGGCTTCAGATAAAAGACATCCATTAGGAAGAATAGGAAATTCAGAAGAAATTGCAGAATCTGCCTTATTTTTACTTTCCGATAAAAGTTCATGGATGACCGGTCAGGTATTAAGGCCAGACGGAGGAATGTCGGTAGTAAAAACTTTTTAATTTTTTTATCAACATGAATTATTTCAGTCAATCAGAAATTGTTGGTTTTGAACAACGTTTTCGAACTAATTTTGTGAATTCTCTTGCTGGTTTCAGAAGTTTGAATTTGGTGGGAACGATAGATATGGATGGAAACGAAAACCTAGCAATTTTTAATTCTATATTTCATGTTGGTTCCAATCCAGCACTAATTGGTATGCTAGTAAGGCCTGATGGTCCGGAACACGGAACATTAAAAAATATTATTGCTAATCAGCAATATACATTAAACAATGTACTGAAATCCTTTTATAAAAATGCCCATCAAACAAGCGCTAGGTACGATGCCAATGATTCAGAATTTGCAGCTTGCGGCTTTAAATCAAAATATGTTGCTCAGTTTTCTGCACCTTTTGTTGTAGAATCAACTATACAAATTGGATTAAACTTGCAAGAAGTTTTACCCATAAAATCAAATGGTACAACACTTATTATTGGGACGGTTCAACATGTATTTCTTGCTGATTCTATTTTGCAAAATGATGGTTTTGTAAATCCGGAAATCGCAAATACTATTACAAATTGTGGTTTGGATGCTTATTATGAGGCTCAAATAATTGCCAGATTGAGTTATGCAAAGCCAGAAAAGGAGTTGAATATAATCTGATTATTTTTTTAGCAAAAAACGAAAAGGAATGTCTAGCCGGCTACTCCATGCATTTTCAGAATGATCAGCACCTTCAAATTTTTTGCTCATCAAATTTTTATCGGTATATCCTTTTTTTCGAATAATTACATCCGCTTTTAACTGAAGTGGTTCATATAAACTGTCGAGAGTTTTTGTTCCAAAGTCAAAATACAGGGTATGATTTGCGGGATTAGGAAGCTTTTCATCTAAGTATTGCATAAATGCCGCAGGCAAAAATTCATTTTTTTGTCGAACACTGCCAACCCAATGTGTTGAAAGACATGCAGCTCCTCCATAAATTTCTGGATATTCACAAATTGCATACATCGAAATTAAGCCTCCCATACTCGACCCAGCAATAAAAGTATTAGCTTGATTTGAATGTGTTTTGTATTTTTTATCAATAAAGGGTTTTAGCTCTTGTGTTAAAAAAATTAAATATTTATCCGCTAATGCATTGCTTTCCAGCTCAGTCTTTATAAATTCTGTTTTGAAATCTTCTGTTAAATAATTGATCGCCTTTTCAGGAAAATATTCTTTAAAACGCTTTATTCCATTGTTTTTAATTCCAACAACTATACATTGCTTTAGCGAATTATCCTTAGCTAAAGCAGTTAAATTTTCATCCACTTTCCATTCTTGTTTATTCCAAGTGGTGGTACTATCGAAAAGCATTTGTCCATCGTGCATGTAAATCACTGCAAACTTTTTCTTTCCATCATAATTTTCGGGTAACCAAACCATCACATCCCTTGGTTCTACATTTTTGGAAGTAAAATTTGGATAGTTATCTATTTTGCCAGAAGAAACTGTTATTTGTTGGCAAGAAGAATTGAGCCAGCAAAGGCAAAAAGAAAGGAAAACTAGGTTTCTGAAATGAGGCATTGTGAATATTTTATTAATGTTAAACTTATTAATTTTTACCAAAAACAATTTAATTGCATTAAATATTCTTAAATTTAAAGATGTTGTGCGGTTTAAAACAATATATAAAAACGTAAAATCGGAGCGCTAAGGCTTAGGAATAGCAGCGGCATCCTTTTTTTTCCTTTAAAAAACAATTAAATAGGGATTCTTCGCTTTGCTCAGAATTGAAATATAGCGGAAAGCCCAACCCGTTTTTCACGGGAAGCTCCAAATTGTATTTAAAATACTAAATATCAATTATTTAAAAAAATAAATAAAAATAATTAAAAATAAATCAAACCACACAACGAGTAAATTGAAATGAAAACTAATACATTTTGAAACACAAACAACCGTTTTATTGTTAAAAAAATATGGTAACGAAAACAACTCAAGCATCAGCAAAAGAAAAAATCCTTCAAGGATACATGGATTATGTCTTAACACATGGCATAAATCCAGCTTCGGTTTACATTTTTGCTAAATCAATAAAAATTGAAGAAGCTGAATTTTATCAGGAATTTTCATCATTTGATAGCATTGATGCAGAAATATGGAATTCAAATTTTACCGAAACACTGCTTTCAGTTAAAAATCAAGAGGTTTATAATCAATATTCAGCGCGAGAAAAAACATTATCGCTGTTTTTTGCATTCGTAGCAAAATTGCTTCAAAACAGAAGTTATGTTGTTTATAGCTATAAAAAATCATTAAACGGAGTGCGAACTCCCGGAGTTTATAAAAAATTAGGTAAGCAATTCAGTGAGTTTTCTGACGAAGTAATTTTAGAAGGCTTGGATACTGGAGAAATAATTGATCGAAAATTTATTACCGATAGATATAAAGATGCTTTGTGGGTTCAATTTAAATTTGTTGTTGATTTTTGGGTGAAAGATTCAAGTCCATCTTTCGAAAAAACAGACGAAGCAATAGAAAAAGGAGTCAATCTAAGTTTTGATTTCTTTGCAAGAAGCCCTATTGACAGTTTGTTGGATTACGGTAAATTTTTAGCCAGAAATTCAAGTTTTCAGTTTTCGGGTAAATAGTGAGCATAACTTTATATGAAAGAGCAGAATAGTATACCGACAAGTAAAGTTGAGCGATCGGCAAAGTTTGTTACTACCGGATTTAAGATTGGTGGAAATTACATAAAGCATTATTCAAAAAAGTTATTTAATCCGGAGCAAACCCGAGATGAATTAAATGAAAATAATGCATCAGATATTTATAATTCATTAAGTGAGTTAAAAGGAAGTGCATTAAAAATTGCACAAATGCTAAGCATGGATAAAGGAATATTACCTAAAGCCTACGCAGATAAATTTTCTCTTTCGCAATATAATGCTCCTCCACTTTCGGGTCCGTTAATTGTAAAAACTTTTACCAATTATTTTGGCAAAACTCCTTTTGAGCTCTTTGATTCATTTACCATAAAATCAACCAATGCTGCATCTATTGGACAAGTGCACCAAGCCATGTTAGATGGAAAAAAATTGGCCATTAAAATTCAATATCCAGGTGTTGGGGATAGTATAAGTTCTGACTTGAAATTGGTAAAACCGTTCGCCTTCCGATTATTGGGAATGAGTGAAAAGGAATTGGATATTTACATGAAAGAGGTGGAGCAGAAAATGTTGGAAGAAACTGACTATGACTTGGAAATTAGAAGATCGATGGAATTTTCTGAGGCGTGTAAATCATTGACTGATATTGTTTTCCCTGAATATTTTCCGAAACTATCTAGCAAAAGAATAATAACCATGAGTTGGTTAGAAGGCTTGCACTTAAAAGAGTTTTTAGCAACCAAACCAAGTCAAAAACTTAAAAATAAAATTGGCCAGGCTCTTTGGGATTTTTATCATTTTCAACAACATGAGTTGCGTGCTGTACACGCTGATCCGCACCCAGGAAATTTCATGATCACACCAGATGAGAAATTAGCTGTGATTGATTTTGGATGTATAAAAGAATTACCAGATGATTTTTACTATCCATTTTTCGCATTGACGAGCACAGATGTTTTGCAAGATAAAGAGGAAACAATTAAGGTTTTCAGAGAGTTAGGAATGATTTTGCCAGATGATAATGAAAAAGAAATAAATTTTTATTATACAAATTATAAAGAAATGATTGAATTATTTGCCAAGCCTTATATTCAAGATTCTTTTGATTTTGGGAGTGATGATTATATTCAGAATTTATTTTCGTACGGTGAACAAATTGCAAAAACACCTGAGTTTAAACAAGCAAGAGGAGTTAAGCATTTTATTTACATCAATCGCACAAACTTTGGTTTATATAATTTACTTCACGATTTAGGTGCAACTGTAAATACAGGAACTTATAAACCTCAGCCAATATTAGTAAGTTAAAAATAAGAACATGAAAATTCTGCTAACAGGGGCAAACGGATACATCGGTACCAGATTACTGCCAATTCTGTTACAGAAAGGTTATCATGTAGTTTGTTTGGTTCGCGATCCACGTAGATTTAGAGAGGTAACAGAATTTGGTGATCATGTTGAAATCATTAAAGGCGATTTGCTTGATTTAGAGTCACTTGATAGTATTCCAAAAGATATTGACTTTGCCTATTATCTCGTTCATTCTATGGGCTCTTCAGGTTCTGAGTTTTACGAATTAGAACAAAAAAGCGCTGCAAATTTTGTAGCCATTTTAACTACTACCGATGCAAAGCAATTAATTTATTTGAGTGGAATTGTAAATGATGCGACTGCATTATCCAAACATCTTTCGTCGAGATTAAATGTAGAAAACGTTTTGCGAAGTGGAAAAACTCCATTAACTGTCCTTCGCGCTGCTATTATTATAGGATCGGGGAGTGCATCTTTTGAAATTATCAGAGATATTTCAGAAAAATTGCCAATAATGGTTGCACCAGCTTGGTTAAACACACGTTGCCAGCCAATCGCCATTCGTGATGTGCTTACCTATTTGGAAGGGGTTTTAGAAAAACCCGAAACGTTGCATCAAACATTTGATATTGGTGGACCAGATATTCTGACCTATAAACAAATGATTCTAAAATATGCAGAGGCCAGAGGTTTAAAGCGTTACATTATTATTTTACCTTTTCTTTCTCCAAAAATATCGTCTTATTGGTTGTATTTTGTTACCTCTACTTCATTTTCTTTAGCGCAGAGTTTGGTAGACAGCATGAAAATTGAAGTAATTTGCCATGATGACCGAATTAGATTATTGGTAAAAGCGGAAAATGTAAGTTATGAACAACCATTGAATTTGGCTTTTGTAAAAATAGAACAGAATTCTATTGTTAGTAGTTGGAAAGATGCTTTGAACCGTGGTTTGTTGAGTACTTCTTTCATGGATCAGGTAAAAGTACCCCAAAATGGAACGTTGGAATATAAAGTAAAAATGGTTTTTGATCGGGAAACGGAACATGTGCTTGGCAACATTTGGGCAATTGGAGGCGATCGTGGTTGGTATTATTGGGATTGGATTTGGAATATCCGAGGTTTTTTGGATAAAGTTTTCGGCGGTGTAGGATCCAGAAGAGGTAGAACAAGCGGAGTAACGATTAAAGCAGGAGATGTTTTAGATTTTTGGCGAGTTTTATTAGCCGATAAAAAAAACAACCGTTTATTATTATATGCGGAAATGAAATTGCCAGGAGAGGCGTGGTTGGAGTTTAAAATCTTGGAAAGGGATAATGAAAAAATTCTTAGCCAAGTTGCAACATTTCGTCCAAATGGTTTATTAGGCCGAATCTATTGGTATGCAATGATGCCTTTTCACTATTTTATTTTTCGTGGAATGGCAAAGGAAATTGTGAATTTTGGGGAAATGAAAAAATAGCGCTTTTTCAAAAATTTAGCTACGTATTTGATCCATTTTTTTTTCGTTTGATTTTTTTAATAGCGATGCTTTTAGAACTTAAGATTTTACAAATTCTGAATCTTAATAAGTACGAAATTATTTTTAAGAAAAATCAAGTTAGGGATTAATTCATTTTACTTTATGCAATTCTTTTCCATTTGCCATGCTGAGGCACGAAGCATACTTTTCTCTTTGTTTTAAATCGTATTCAAAGAGATTCTTCGTACCTCAGAATTAGCAAAGGAAAATTTTCACTTAAATAGAAAAACTATCTACCAAGAAAATAAAAACTTAATGTTTCTTCATTTTTCACTTTTCTTTTCTTAAAACTTTGTGTCTTCGTGCCTTCGTGTTTCAAATTCTTTTTGGTCAAAAACATTACGAATTTCCTTAGCATATTACCATATTAAACGATTCTCTTGCCTTACAATGCTGAGGCACGAAGCATCTCTGTTTTTTTTGTTTTAATCGTAATCAAGGAGATTCTTCGTGCCTCAGAATTAACAAATTGGAAGTTTATATAAAAAAGTAACGTTAATCATCAATAATGATAAGAAACTTAGATCATCTTATTTTGTCTTTGAGGCTTCGTTCTTCAAAAACGTGAGGTTCAATACTTTTTAAACATAAAAAAACCCGCCTAAAAAGGCAGGTTTTTTTATATATTGTATTATTAGAAATAAAAATTTAAAGAAATGTTGCTGTTATTGCTATTTGCAACACCAAAAGACGAACTTTTTCCGTCTGTAACTACAGCAGTACCAGTTCCTACTTTATTAGTTCTTTCATTAGTACTTGATGCATTAATATTTAAACCAAAGTTACCACCAACAGACATTTTTGGACCAAAGAAATATTCTAATCCGAGAAATCCACCAACTCCAAATGTTAAGGTATTTCCACCTTCTGCGATTTGATTTAAATTAGCATCGTTTCCATTAGTGAATTCAATTTTTCCATCTATATTGCTTCGAGATAAGATTGAAATTTGTGGGCCATAATTTACTACCAAACGTCCAGCACCTCTTCTATATTCATATCCAGCACCAATTCCAATAGTTGAAGATGAAGTTTTTAATTCATCCAGTTTTGTCGCATCTACAAAATTTGCCGATTCTTCTGTACTAGAATTAATTCCCAACGTGAAGTCAACTCTTATTGCTCGGTCATCTGCTAAAAAATATCGCCCTGAAAGAGTAAAAGGATTTCCAGCTCCTCCATAATTTTGAAAATTTGGAGAAAAATTATCATTTGTCTTTCCAAAGAAATTACCTGCATAATTTAAAAATGGATTTGCGTTTATTAATAATCCATAATCTCCAGATACTGGTTTAATGGGCATTCCTTTTTTGTTCATCATTTGTTGTGCACTTGCCGAAATTGTTGTTGCAGCAATAGCAAGAATAAAAATTGCTTTTTTCATTTTTGTTTGTTTTAGTTAAGGTGTTTTAATTTGGCATTAATTTGCCTGATACATCATGTAATTTTTGCAATGTTAGTTCAAAAAATTAATAACCCGACAAGTAAATTGAAAGTTTTACACATTTTATTTACACAAATGTGGATAACTCTTTTTTTACATCCTCTTACTTTTTTAAAAAAAGAATGTTGATTATTATATTAATTGTTAAAATTAACACATGAATATATTAATTGCTGGAGGAAGTGGCATGATAGGTCAAAGATTATCTAAGGTACTAACAAAAAAAAACCATGTTGTTTCCTGGCTTTCTCGTAAAAAAAACGATAATCAAACTTCTTACAAACAATTTTTGTGGGACATATCTTCCAAAAAAATTGATAAAGAATGTTTGAATGGCACAGATGTAATTATCAATTTGGCAGGGGAAGGAATTGCAGATGAACGCTGGACTGAGAAGCGAAAAACAATGATTTTAAATAGCAGAGTAGAAAGTGTCTCGCTTTTATATAACTTATTAAAAGATAATTCAAATTCTGTCAAAAAATTTATTTCTTCTTCGGCTATAGGTTTTTACAGCGATCGGGGAGATGAATTATTAAACGAAAACAGCTCACCTGCTAATGACTTTTTGGGCGAATGTTGCCAGTTGTGGGAAAACGAAGTAATGAAAATAGCTGAATTAGGAATTTCCGAAGTAAGAATTCGAACAGGGGTGGTTTTAAGTAATAGCGGGGGAGCTTTGCCTAAAATTCTTGCTCCTGCAAAGTTGGGTTTTGGTGCTGCTTTAGGTAGCGGCAAACAATGGATGTCGTGGATTCATATCGACGATATTTGTGGCATTTATATATTTGCTTGCGAAAACAAAGAAATAAATGGTGCTTATAATGCAGCAACAGATTCACCTGAAACCAATTTTAATTTTACAAAAAAACTATGCGAGATAATTAGAAAACCTTTTTGGATGCCTAATGTTCCTCCTTTTGCATTAAAATTAGCATTCGGTGAAATGAGTATTGTGGTGCTTGGGAGTACCAAAGTTTCGGTAGCTAAAATCATACAATCTGGTTATAAATTTCAATTTCCAATGTTAAATACTGCATTAATTAATCTACTAAAGAAATAAATGAAAGAATCAGTAAGTATTTTTTGGTTCCGACGTGATCTGCGCTTATCGGATAATGCAGGTTTATTTCAGGCACTCAAATCAGGTAATTCGATTTTGCCAGTTTTTATTTTTGATAAAAATATTCTGGATAAATTGGAAGATAAAAAGGATGCACGTGTTGAATTTATTCACTCCGTTATTACGGACATAGATAAAGAATTGAAAGAACTGAAAAGTAGTCTTTTTGTTTTTTATGGAAATCCGATGGATGCTTTTACCGAATTATTAAAAGAGTATAACGTAAAATCAGTTTACACGAATCATGATTATGAGCCGTACGCAAAACAACGTGATTCAGCAATTAAAGATTTTTTAGATAAAGAAAAAATAGATTTTTTTACCTTTAAAGATCAATGTATTTTAGAATTTAATGAAGTATTAAAAGACGACGGTAAACCTTACACTGTTTTTACTCCGTATAAAAATAAATATCTTAAAACCCTTACCGAAGATCATTTAAAACCGTTTTTAACCGAAAATTATTTCGATTCTTTTGTAAAATATAAAGGAAAAAGTATTCCCACATTAAAAGAAATGGGTTTTTATAATTCTACCATTGGAATACCAGATAAAGAATATAAAGATGTTTTAGCGGATTACGCCGAAAGAAGAAATTTTCCATTCATAGAAGGAACTTCTAGAATAAGTCTACACTTGCGTTTTGGAACGGTAAGTATTCGTAAACTTGCTAAAGATGCAAAAGATCAAAGCGATGTTTGGTTTAGTGAATTGATTTGGAGAGACTTTTACTTTCAAATTCTTGCTCATTTTCCGCATGTGGCAAAAGGCTCTTTCCGACCGGAGTATGATAAAATTAATTGGAGAAATGATGAAAAGGAATTCGATGCTTGGTGTGAAGGTAAAACCGGATACCCGATTGTAGATGCAGGAATGAGGCAATTAAATGAAAGCGGTTTTATGCATAACAGAGTACGAATGATTGTAGCGAGTTTTTTAACCAAACATTTATTAATTGACTGGCGCTGGGGTGAAGCATATTTTGCCAAAAAATTATTGGATTTTGAATTAAGCAGCAATAATGGAGGGTGGCAATGGGCCTCAGGCAGCGGGACAGATGCAGCACCTTATTTTCGAATTTTTAATCCCGAAGAACAAATTAAAAAATTTGATAAAGATCTAAAATATATTAAACGATGGGTACCCGAATTTCAGGAATTCAGCTATCCAAAACCCATAGTTGATCATAAATTTGCAAGAGAACGCTGCTTGAGAGTTTATGCGGATACCTTGAAAAAAAAGGAAGGATAATTATATGAAAAGCCAAAACCCGAATAGCCTGTCCCGATTTTTCGGGAAATAATGTTATTAAAGAAATTATTTTAGGATCATAGCGTATAAACAAATCCAGAAGGGATGACATTATTATGAGATGACAATTTTGTCATTTGTTTATTTAAGGATAATGGGTTTCGGAATTTTAAAATAATATCCAGATCCATCATACACTCTTTTTCGTGGGTGTTCCATACAATCATAAGAGCAACTACCTTGTAAGGAATTTCCACATTCATCACACTGGGTGAAGTGTTTATTGCATTCTGGATTAGCACAATTAATCATTTTTGGTGTAATATTTTTACAATTTCGACAAGTAGAAATAATGGTAGGATTAATTGAATTTACAGGCAATGAAAGTCTATTATCAAAAACATAACATTCCCCTTCAAAATCTTTTCCACCCGCTTCTTTCCCATATTTAATAATGCCGCCATGTAATTGATAAACTTGTTCAAAACCTTCTTGTAATAGTATTGCACTTGCTTTTTCACATTTAATACCACCCGTGCAATACGTTAAAATTTTTTTGTTTTTGTATTTAGCAAGTTCATTAATTTTAGTTGGAAAATCACGAAAGTTTTCAATATCAAGCGTTACTGCATTTTTAAATTTACCAAGCTGATGTTCATAATCTGACCGCACGTCCACAATTACAACATCCTCTCTATCTTTAAATGTAGCAAATTCCGTAGGTTCTAAATATATTCCAGTTTGTTTGTTGGGATTTATAACGGTAAAGTCGCGTAAACCAGAATGTACAATTTCTGGTTTAAACCTACAGTGCATTTTGATAAATGACGGTTCAGAAACGTTATCTATCTTAAAATCTATTTTTGCAAAACGGGAATCAGACAACAGGGTATCCATATAAATCTTACAGGAATCTACTGAACCAGAAACGGTTCCATTTAAGCCTTCTTCTGCTACAATTATTCGCCCGGTAAGATGTAAAGATTTGCAAAAAAGGAGATGATCGCTGGCAAATTGCTCAGCGTTTTCTATGGCTGTATAGCAATAGTAAAGTAATGTTTGAAATGTCATAATGGCTATTAATACAGTTGCAAACTGGGTTTAATGCTTCGCAAATATATAATTTTATTTTGCTTAGTAATTTGAGCATTTAATTAAGTAAGCCTTTCACTGATTTTTCTTTGCACCAAATCAATTTTTTTATTTCAGTTTATAATCTTAAAAATTTATTAAAAAGTACAAATCAATTTGCTAGAATGTAAAATCGGAGGAAGGTGGCTTAAGGATAGTAGCGGCATCCTTTTTTTATCATTTAAAAAAAATTAAATAAAAAAAAGATACAGCGGATAGCCCGACCCGTTTTTCAGGGTAAGCCCAAAATATATTTTTAGAGTCTTTCTATCAATTATCTAAAATATTAGATAAACTATTAAAAAAAAATGAATCAAACTGATGAAATAGCCGAATAAATAAAAAACAAATAAAATCAATAACAGAATAACGTAAATTAATCGAAAAGATAGTCAGAAGATAAAACAGAAACCTACAATTGATTACCTTTACGCAAAAAAACAAAGAATGTATCAAACGTTACAACCGGTTTTGCAAAAAGAGCTTGCCGAAATAGAAAAAGCAGGATTATATAAAAAAGAACGAATAATAACAAGTGCACAGGGCGCTGACATTCAAGTAAATACAGGGCAAGAAGTAGTTAACTTTTGTGCAAATAATTACTTGGGTCTGGCGAATCATCCATTAATATTGCAAGCAGCAAAAGACGCAATTGATTCGCATGGTTTTGGATTAGCATCTGTCCGTTTTATTTGTGGCACACAGGATATTCATAAAGAACTTGAAAAAAAGCTTGCTGAATTTTTAGGAACAGAAGATACTATATTGTACGCTGCTGCTTTTGATGCTAATGGAGGTGTGTTTGAACCACTTTTTGATGATCAAGATGCAATTATTTCGGATGCATTAAATCATGCTTCAATTATTGATGGCGTACGTTTATGCAAGGCAGAGCGACATAGATATGATCATAACGACATGGAAATGTTGGAAGAAAAATTAAAAGCAACTCAGGGAAAACGACATCGAATTATTGTTACAGATGGTGCTTTCAGCATGGATGGGACAATAGCGCAATTAGATAAAATTTGTGATTTGGCTGATCAATACAAAGCTTTAGTGATGATTGACGAATGCCATTGCTCAGGTTTTTTAGGTAAAACCGGGAGAGGAAGCCATGAACATAATGGCGTAATGGGCAGAATTGATATTATTACTGGAACTCTAGGAAAGGCACTTGGAGGTGCTTCAGGTGGTTTTACATCAGGAAAAAAAGAAATTATTGATTTATTGCGACAACGGTCAAGACCTTACTTATTTTCGAATACACTTGCACCTTCAATTGTAGGAGCGTCTATTGCTGTATTGGATTTATTAGAAAAAAGCACTGAATTGCGCGATAAACTTGCTGAAAATACGAAGTATTTTCGTCAGAAAATGACAGACGCAGGTTTTGATATCAAATCTGGCGTTCATCCAATTGTTCCGATTATGTTGTATGATGCAAAGCTATCTCAAGATTTTGCAGCTAAATTGTTAGACGAAGGAATTTATGTGATTGGTTTCTATTTCCCGGTGGTTCCGCAAGGTAAAGCAAGAATAAGAGTTCAACTATCTGCTGCACATGAGCAACATCATTTAGATAAAGCTATTGCTGCTTTTACAAAAATTGGAAAAGAGTTAGCAGTAATTTCTTAAATTTCAGCATAATCAAATATTTACATGCAGGATAAAATAAATTTTTATTTAGAAGAGATAAGTTCCTACACACCGAAAGATGCAGCAGAATTAGAAGCATTTCGGATTGCCTATTTGAGCAAAAAAGGGTTGATGGCGCAGCTTTTTGAAGATTTTAAATTATTGGGAACTGAAGAAAAAAGAACACTTGGTAAAGCATTAAATGAATTAAAGCAAGATGCAGAGTCAAAATTTGAATCTTTCCAAAATGCTTTTGTTGTTGTTGCCAAAGAAGAAAAGAGCACTGAAGATTTAACATTGCCGGGTAGTTTTCTATCCATAGGTTCTCGACATCCGTTATCAATAGTTCGAAATAAATTGGTTGAATTATTTGCTAGATTGGGTTTTTCTGTTGCCGATGGGCCTGAAATTGAAGATGATTGGCATATATTTTCTGCATTAAATTTTCCAGATGATCATCCCGCACGAGATATGCAGGATACTTTTTTTGTACCTGCGGTAGATGGAAATACAGATAATAAACCATTAGCACTTCGTACTCATACTTCATCTGTTCAGGTACGATTAATGGAAGCTGGAAAACCTCCTTTCCGATCTATAATGCCTGGTCGGGTATACAGAAATGAAGCAATTTCTGCAAGAGCTCATTGTCAGTTTCATCAAATAGAAGGGTTGTATGTAGATGAAAACGTATCATTTGCTGATTTGAAACAAACGCTGTACTATTTTATTCAGGAATTTTTTGGAGAAGGTACCAAACTGCGATTCCGACCATCATATTTCCCTTTTACAGAGCCATCTGCTGAAATGGATATTGATTGCCGTATTTGTAAAGGTGCTGGATGCAACGTTTGTAAGTATACTGGTTGGGTAGAAATTTTAGGTTGTGGTATGGTTGATCCATCCGTATTAGAAAATTGCGGAATTGATAGCAAACAATTTTCAGGTTTTGCTTTCGGTATGGGGATTGAAAGGATTACCATGTTAAAATATCAAATAAAAGATTTGCGTTTATTTTTTGAGAATGATTTTCGTTTTCTAAAACAATTTGTAGGAGAAAGTTAATGAAAAAACTAGGTTTTAGTGAAGTTGTGAAATCTGTATGGATGGGTATTTTGTTTTTTATTTTTCTAACAACATTTGGTTGTAATGGCGATAAACAAGAAGAAGTTCCATATCGAACAGTTGATATAAGGATCAATTTATCAAGTCCGGATTTTGCATCACTAAGTGGTGTTGGAGGTTTTGTGTACATCACTGGTGGTAGTAGAGGAATATTTTTGAGAAGAAAATCATTTGAAGAATATACGGCTTATGATCGTAATTGTACTTTCAATGCTCTGGAAGGATGTGTGTTAACTATTGACTCAAATAATTTTTATTTAAAAGACAGTACTTGTTGTGGATCGAGGTTTAGTTTAGATAATGGAAATTCTGTTTTAGGACCTGCATCTCGAACGTTAAGAACGTACCGAACAACGCTTAATGGAAATACACTTTTCATTACAAATTAATAAATGGAAACAGATAAAGTTAAACTACTTATAAAGCAGGCAGCAAAAGATCTGTTCAGAAAATATGGTTATCAAAAAACCAGTGTAAATGAAATTGCTAAAAAGGCAAAAATAGCGAAGGCAACAATTTATAAATATTTTGAAAGTAAGGAAGTAGTACTGCAAGCCATAATAATGGATTATTTGACAGTAGCTATTCATGACATTATGAAACATTCAAATCCAAATTTGAATGCCATTGATCGAATTTCGCATCTATTACTACAAACAAGCAGATTATCTTATACCGTTTGCAATGAGTTTATTGGATGGGATTTTATTCGCGAATCTGCAAATGCTCAGGAATTTTTAAAAATATTATCTGATGATCTCGAAACTTTAATCATAGATAGTTTTATTGAGAATGATGAGTTTGCTAGAAATCCTGAAAACATACAACCCATTAGGTTTTTAGTAAAATCAAGTAAAAGTATTGTGTTTTCGTTTGCCTTTACTTCGGTAACTGTGGCCGATGTGAAGAAAAATTTTATCTCGTTCGAGAAAGAGCTATTACCATTTTTGGTAAAGGCTGCGATAAAATAAAATTGAACCGTTTTGGTTTTTGGTATAAAAGTTGTATTTTAGTACGCGTATGTAAACTAAATGTTAACACAATGTTCATGTCAAACGAAATATTAAACTTTTCAAATCAAATAGATCAACAGTTTGAGGTTTTTGATTCCCCAAAAAAAGGAATGTTAAGCTTTATTCTTAAATGGTTTGGAATTTAATTTAGCCAAAATAATTTTTGAACTTAATGTGTTACACTTTAGCGCAGCAGCGTAATTGCGCCCGATAAGTTTTTATTTTTCGCTTTTAACACATAAAAATATACCCCCTCCGCAGCATTACCTCCATCCCAAGCAAAATCCTGGTCTAAAGAAGTAAACATTATTTCGCCCCAGCGGTTGAAAATAATAATTTGAAAATCATCCAAGCAAGTTTTAAATTCTGGTGAAAGGATAAATGTATCATTTTTACTATCACCGTTTGGAGTAAAAATATTTACCATATTAAGTGTATCTGCTTCCGCTCCCCCTTTAAATTTAACTTTCACATCGTAATAAATAGTTTTCTCATTATTACAAAATCTATCCTTCAATATAAATTTAATTATATATGGTTCATTTCTTACATTATCACAATCAATACGCCATGTAAATAAAGAATTTACAGCCCCAACGCCAGAAACATTTTCGAACGTAGGTTTTTGTTCATTAATGAGATTAAATAATTCAGATTCTGCACTTAGATAAAGTGAATCGTTATTTAAATCAATCGCACCAACTGGAAAAGTAATTATTTGGTCTGAGAAATATTCAAAAACAGAATCAATAGGTAAAACAAATATTGCCTCTTGATTATCATAATCTACAAATTCAAGTGAAAAATTAACTTCTGCTGACAATGAATCAGGGCAGCTATCGTCATAAGCGAAAATTTTAAGAGCAGGAATAGAGCTGATATTAAAATCGCAAGGAGGAGTCCAGCAAATCTGACCTTTAATATTATTTTTTGTACTTGATGGATCTTCAATAATTGAAGCTCCATTTTTGAATATATCGAATCCTAGACTTTCAATTTTATATGTTAAAATGTCACCACTATTATCGTTTATCTCAAAGTCAATACAATTTGGTTTCCCTCGAACAAGGGTTGCAATATTGCCTCCTGGAGGTAAAAAAGCGACAATGTTTGGTGGTTCTGGCTCTTCACATTGATAAACAAAAAACTGTATTTCTCTTCTTACTTCTCCAATTTTAATACCTTTTCTATATTCAGAAACTTTTACAGCAAACACAAAAAAGCCGGAAAATTTAGGCGTCACACTTAAATCACCCGTTTTTGAATTAACTGCTAAATCAGGAATACCATTCATAATATTAGATAGTGAATATCCAGTTGCCCAATCTATTTCAGGATAAGGTCCGGGCCTAACCCATGTATTGAGCGCGTTGTTGTTAAAATCTGGTGGAGTATTTGTATTGCCAGCTAACGGAGTTACTAAGGTGTAAACAAGACTATCACCATCTAATTCTTCAACTTTAAAGTTATAGGTAAAAGGCTTATTCACACACAAAAAATTTAGTGGATCTTTTATAAACCGAGGACTACTATTTACAAATGCTGGTAATAAAGGAGGATATGGACTTGGGATTTCCATGTAAAATGCCATCGGTGTATTACCAGGATCATCAATGTTAACAATAACAACATTTCTGGCAGCTCTTTCCCAACTAATGTAGTAGCCAGAAAGATTGTTGTATTTTTCGGCCCCAAGAGTTATTACTTTTTCGTAAACTTTAGTTTCTGTTATAATTTTTGTATTATCAACGCAGTCTGCTTCATTAAATTTCACAGTGTCTGTTTTAGTAGACCTCATAAAAATTGTATCCATCAGGAGGTTGGTTTCTTTATCATAGATACCGATTGCTAATGGTTCACGATTAAATTGTGGCAAACCGAATGCATCTCTATAAATCCTCAATCTCAAAATATATTGGTCTCCTTGCAAACGCTGGTAGCTAAAATCTCCACCTACTATATGAGATGAAAATGTTTGCGTAAAACTGAAAAGTAATACAAAGAGGTAAATGAGTTTTTTGGCTAGCATGTAAAAATTTAAATCCTTGCTAAAAATAGCACCTTCTGCAACATTTTAATAATTAAATTTGCACAAAATGAGAAAAAAGAGGTTTGAACGCCAAATAATAGAAAATGTAGCAATTATTGATTTTGCACATGATGGTCGTTCGGTAGGAAAATCAGATGATTTAGTGCTATTTGTAAATGGAACAGTGCCTGGTGATTTGGTAGATGTTACCATTTTAGGAAAGAAAAAATCATTTTATGAGGGGATTGCAAGCACTTTTCATTTCTTATCACCAGATCGGATTGTTCCTTTTTGCGATTATTTTGGTACGTGTGGCGGTTGCAAATGGCAACATTTAAACTATTCTGCACAATTGCATTACAAACAAAAGCAAGTAAATGATGCAATGCAGCGAATTGCAAAAATTGAAAATGTAGAAATTAGCGCAATTATTCCTTCAGCTGACGATCGCTTTTATCGGAATAAACTCGAATTTACTTTTGCAGATAAGCGTTGGTTTACCAATGTTGATGATATTTCCGAAGAACAAGAAAGGACAAACGCATTGGGTTTTCATGTAGGTGGCAGATTTGATAAAATTATAGATGTAGAAAAATGCTGGTTGCAAGCTGATCCATCTAATGCAATCCGTAATTTTTGCCGTGAATACGCTTATGAAAACGACTTAACTTTTTATAACCTAAAAGAACATACTGGATTTTTAAGAAATTTAATTATCCGAACTACTACCACTGGCGAATTGATGGTATTGCTAATTGTAGCAATGCAAGAAACGTCGGCCATATCAGCTATTTTAACGGCAATTCAAAATAAATTTCCAGAAATTACCAGTTTGTTATATTGTGTGAATACAAAAAAGAATGACACAATTTTTGATCAAGAAATTTTACATTTTTTTGGTAATGAGTTTATTGTTGAACAAATGAAAACTGCCGATGGTCAAGTTTTGAATTTTAAGATTGGCCCAAAATCTTTTTACCAAACTAATTCAAAACAAGCGGAAGTTTTATATAAATATGCTGCTGAAATGGCTGGCTTAACAGGTTCTGAACTGGTTTATGATTTATACACAGGCGCAGGTACGATTGCCAATTTTGTTGCCCACAAAGCAAAAAAAGTAGTGGGAATAGAATATGTTGCCGATGCAATTGCTGATGCAAAAGTTAATTCAGAATTAAATCATATTAACAACACGGTTTTTTATGCTGGTGATATGAAAGATATGCTTACTGCTGAGTTTATGAAAATAAATGGGCAGCCTGATGTAATTATAACAGATCCGCCTAGAGCTGGAATGCATAATGATGTTTGTGTACGATTGGCTGATTCTGGAGCAAAAAAAATTGTTTATATTTCATGCAATCCGGCCACACAGGCAAGAGATTTAATTGTTTTATTAGAAAAATACGAAGTTCAAAAAATTCAACCGGTTGATATGTTTCCGCATACCCAACATGTTGAAAATATAGTTTTATTAATATTAAAAGAGTATGGAAACTAAAGATAGTCCACTTAAAAGTTTGGAAACAGATTTGATTTATTTTAATGACTCCATTCGTGAAACTGCGATGGAAATTATTAAAGAAAAAGTAAGCAAATACCCAATATTTATTGCGCACCAACACGAAGTTGCTTTAGGTGAATTGATTTTAAATAAAGCTGAATTAAATACTGAATGGAATATTAATGCTGCAACATTTGAAGATTTTAAAGAAAAAGGAATTATTACAAAAGATAAAGAAGATTACTTTATTGGCAATTATAAAGACCCCAAAAAATTTATGTGTTTATTTGTAATTGTACCCGAAGGAGCAAATTTTGTTTACTATCCTTATAACTGATTTATGGCAAATAGAACGTTAGTACTCAATAAATCGCAGATTGCGAATAAAATAAATAGAATTGCCTATCAAATTCTGGAAGATAATTTAGAAGAAAAAGAATTGGTAATTGCAGGCATCGTGTCACGCGGATATGTGCTGGCAAAAAGAATTATAGAACAATTAGCAAAAATATCTACATTCAAAATCACATTGGTGAAAATTGATTTAGATAAAGATAGTAGTTCATTAATTGCTTCCACAGATGTTCCTATTCAGGAATTACACCATAAAGTAATCATACTGGTAGATGATGTAATGAGTAGTGGTAGAACATTAGGCTATGGTTTGGGCGTTTTTTTGAATATGCCTGCAAAAAAAATCAGAACTGCGGTGCTTGTTGATCGAGGCCATACAAATTATCCAATCGGAATTGATTTTGCAGGATATTCGCTTGCAACAGTTATGCAAGAACATGTTTCTGTAATTCTGAACAGTGAGGAAGAAGAAGATGCTGTTTATTTGGTTTAAATTGTTTCTATCTTCCATCGAATAACTATAAAAAACTTTTAATTAAATTAATAAAATTGAAAACAATACTTTCATTTCTACTTTTTATCGCTTTATCAACAAATACTATGGCTCAGCAGTCAATTGTAAATTATCAGGTTTCATTTCCAGATTCTAAAGCACATTATGTAAATGTTGAAATGAATATCGATGCAGGAAAAGCAGAAAATATTAATCTTAAAATGCCAGTTTGGACGCCAGGATCTTATTTGGTTAGGGAGTTTGCACGACATGTAGAAGGGTTTGAAGCAAGCCAAAATGGAAAAAATCTTAGCTGGAAAAAAACCGATAAGAATACCTGGTCTGTAAAAAACTCTTCAAGTGGAAAAATCACCATCAATTATCAGGTTTATGCATTTGAACTTACTGTGCGCACAAGTTTTGTTGACGATGAACATGCCTATTTGAATGGTGCATCAGTTTTTATGTTTGCAGAAGAAATGGATAATAATCCAATCGAAATTTCTGTATTACCAAAAGATAATTGGAAAAAGATTTCGACTGGATTACCATCTGTTTCACAAAATAGATTTTCTGCCAAAAATTATGATGAATTAGCAGATTCTCCATTTGAAATTGGAAATCAAGAGATCATAAATTTTAGTGCAGCAGGCATTCCTCACGAAATTGCCATGTTTGGATCAGGAAAATATAATAAGGAGAAAATCGTAGCCGACATGACCAAAATTATAAATGAAGAAGCTGCTATTTTTGGAAAACACCCTTGCGAAAAATATGTATTTATTATTCATAATCTTTCAACTGGTGGAGGCGGATTGGAACATTTAAATTCTACCACTTTACAGGTTTCCCGAGATGCCTATTCCAATGAAAGTTCTTATCTTTCTTTTCTTTCCTTGGTTGCACACGAGTATTTTCACTTGTGGAATGTAAAACGGTTACGTCCAGAAGCATTAGGACCATTTAATTATTCTGTTGAAAATTATACCCAAATGCTTTGGGTAAGTGAAGGTTTTACAGCTTACTATGATGATTTAATTACCAGAAGAACAGGTTTTTATTCACCCGGAAAATATCTTGACTTGGTTTCTTCAACCATTAATACCATAGAAAATGCCGCAGGTAATAAAGTTCAATCGGCAAGCGAATCAAGTTTCGATGCATGGATAAAATATTATAAAAGAAACGAAAATTCAACTAATTCTACCATTTCCTATTATGACAAAGGTGCATTGATTGCATTGGTAATTGATATGGAAATTATGAACCAATCAAAAGGATCAAAAAATTTGGATGATTTGATGAAATATATGTATGATGAGTACTATACCAAATTAAACAGAGGGTTTACTGATGAGGAATTTCAAAAAGGAGTAGAAAAACTTACAGGAAAAAGCATGGATTTATTTTTTCGAAATCAAATTTATGGAACTCAGGCCTTTGATTACAACACCATTTTCACTTCTGCCGGACTTAAATTAGTAAATACAAATGCTAATAAAAACGAACCATTTTTAGGAATTTTGAACACACAAGTTGGAGGTAAAATTATGATAACTTCAGTATTTAGGAATGGATCGGCTCAATTAGCTGGAATAAGCCCGAACGATGAAATTATTGCATCAGATAATTATCGTGTGGATGATATAGCTAAAATAGTTGTTGGAAAAAAAGTTGGTGATGTATGTAAATTAATAATAAACCGCGACGGAAAAATTTTAACCATCGATGTACCGCTTTTAAAAAGTACAATCGTAAAATATACGTTGGAACAAATGGATAAACCCACAGAATTACAAACTAAGGTTTATAAAAAGTGGTTGAAAATTTAGAAAAAAGCAGAAAATTTTTTACTAAATATTCTATTATAAAGTAAATCTAATAGTAAAGCCAGGATCAATAATTGATAATCCAGGTTGTGCTAATTCTATCGTAGGTTTTATGTCAACTCCTAAACTTAAGGGTATTTCTGGAATTTTCCATTCTAAACCAATAATACCGTCCAAGCCTAAAGCAACAAAGCCATCATTATAATATCTATATTTTTTTTTATAATAATCTCGGTAAAAATAATCTCCTCTATACGATCCGATATGAGCTCCAGCTCCGTAGAAAAACTGAAATTCTTCTCTATCAAAAGCTGTAACACTTTTTTCGATCAAAATAGTCAACGAAACTCCTCTCCGAAAATATCCATTTCCAATCAGCCCTTCTACAGCTACTGAAGGTCTAAAAAAATGCTTAATACTAATAGCATTTTGATAACCACCAGCTCGAACTCCAAATCCAGTTTTATAATCTTGCGCAACGGAATTCTGTTGTAAAGCAAAAATGCAAATCACACATATAACTAATATCTTTTTCATAAATTAAATTTTTATTATTGCTAAATCAATAAGCTTACCAATTCATTAATTACTTTTCACTTTACTCCACAATTTTATTTGCCAATTAATTTTTGCAGTACAAATATGGTTTTGTTTAGTGTCAAAGACTTTAACTTCAAAAGTCCGAAAAATGCCTTCTGCTGTTTCTAAATCAGGTTTAACATTTTCCTCAACCCATTTCTTGCTTAAATTAAATGTAGCAAAAACATCTGTTTTCCCTTGAAAATGATAATCCATTTGTAGGCTTTTCATAATGATTCGATATTGTGAAATATCCGTTGCATTCATTAATTGTAGCCCACATGCATACTCGCAAAGGGTAGCTAAACCGCAAGCATGTAAACCATTTATGTGATTTTTATTTTTACGGATGTAAGGCATTTTAACAGTTAGTTCCTCATTCGTTATCTTTATAATTTCAAAATTATGGGGTGCATTAAATGGAATAGCTCGGTGTAACACCCAATTCAACAACCATAAATAAAATCTGGATTTTTTCGCTTTATTGAGTAATCCCGATAGGTTTTTCATATTCGTTGGTTATTCTCGGTGTTAATTTTTGAAGAGACAAAAATGCTTGGTCGTATTCGTTAATCATTTTTGCAACTATCTCTGAAACGGGTTTTATTTCATCAATCAATTCTACAGATTGTCCCGCACACCAAAGTGTTTTATAATTTCCAGGTTGTACAGAGGCAGTTAATTTTTGCATACCTCTAAATTGAACCAACATTTTAAAATATTTTCGCGTAGTTGAATTTTTTGATAAAAGTTTTTCAAACCAGTTTTGTTTGTACCCTATTTTTTTTGCAAAAGGTGTATTAATTATTGTACATGGTGTTCCTGAAATTTTTTCTGTTAGTACAATATCCTCCATTTTAAATTCAACGATTGCATTTTTATATCCATCGTTTACGGTGCTTTCTGTTGTAGCAATAAAGCGGGTTCCGATAGAAACACCAGCCGCACCTAATGCCAACATGGATAATATTCCACTTCCATTTGCAATACCGCCTGCTGCAATTACTGGCTTATCTGGAAAATGTTTTTGCAATGAAGTAACCAGGATGTGAAGTGGATTTGGCCCTGCATGGCCACCAGCACCTTGCCCAACAGCAATAAAACCATCGCAATTTAATGAATAGCATTTTTGAGCATGCGCAATATTCGTTACATCGCAATAAACTTTGCCGCCATAGCTGTGTGCTTTTTCAATAACTTCGGCTGGACTACCTAACGAAGTAATATAAAAAGGAACTTTTGCTTCTACACAAATATTCAAATGTTTAGTGTACAAGAGATTTGATTTTTGCACAATCAGATTTACTCCATAATTGCCAGATTTTCCGTTTGATTTATAGGAATTAAGTTCGGCTAAAATAATTGACAATTCGTTTTCAACACGATAATTTAATGTTGGAAATGCACCCATAATACCGCTATCAATGGCAGTTTTCATCATGGGTAGGTTACTCACCAAAAACATAGGGGCCATTATGATAGGATATTTCACCTTGTTTTCAATTGTAAATTGTGTTACTACATTCATATTTGTATCAAAATTTAAAAATAAGAATAGTTTTGTACTAAATACCTATTTGGTTTTTTGTATGATTATTTTAGTTTTATTTAAAATTGTTCTTAATTTTCTACATTATTTATATGCTTTTTTGTAAATTAGAATATCCTAATTTTTCATTTTAACCTAATATAATATGCACCAAATTACCCGGGTTTTTGATCTGCTACCCTACAACCACGAAAATTTCGATAAACCCATATTGATTGCTGGAAAAACTGCTGGCAAATGGGTCAATTATAGTACTGATGATTTGATTAGTCATGCAAACAAGGTAAGTAGGGGATTGATAAAATTAGGAATAAAAAAAGATAGTATGGTAGCTAATATGTCTGCAAATAGACCTGAATGGAATTTTGTAGATTTTGGAATTATGCAAATAGGCGCAGTGCATGTGCCTATGTACCCAACTTTACCAGAAAACGATATTAAATTTATCATGAATGATGCTGGTGTGGAAATATTGTTTGTTGCCACTGCCGATCTTTACAATAAAGTAGCTAGCGTTAGAAATGAAATCCCAACTTTACGTGAAATTTATTCTTACGAAAAAATTGAAGGAGTAAAACATTGGTCAGAAGTTTTGGAAATGGGCAGTGCAGAACCGTTAGAAAATTTGCAACCTTATCAAGATAATGTTCAACCTGATGATTTACTAACCTTAATATATACATCAGGAACTACAGGAACGCCAAAAGGTGTAATGCTTACTCACGATAATTTAGTTTCTAACTTTAAATCATCCGGTCCATTAGTTCCATTAAATAATGATGCAAAAGCATTAAGTTTTTTACCCTTGTCGCATATTTTTGAGCGTATGGTGGTTTACATGTATTTAAGTAAAGGTATTAGCATCCATTATGCAGAAAGTATGGAAACAATTTCTGATAATCTTAAAGAGGTAAAACCCAATGTTTTCTCAACAGTTCCCCGATTATTAGAGAAAGTTTATGATAGAATTGTTGCCAAAGGCCACAAACTTACCGGTATCAAAAAGCAACTGTTTTTCTGGGCTTTGAAGTTAGGTTTGAAATATGAATTTGATGGAGCAAACGGCTGGTGGTACGAAACGCAATTAAAAATTGCCAGAAAACTGATATTTAGTAAATGGAAAGAAGCGTTGGGAAATAATGTTTTTGCCATAATTTCTGGTGGAGCAGCATTACAACCCAGACTTGCACGCGTATTTGCAGCGGCCGGCATGCCGGCTTTAGAAGGATATGGACTTACAGAAACCTCTCCGGTTATATCCGTAAATCAACCTTATAAAGGAATGGCCATGTTTGGATCTGTTGGTCCAACGATTGAACATGTGCAAATAAAAATTGCAGAAGACGGAGAAGTGCTTTGCAAAGGTCCGAACGTAATGAAAGGTTATTATAAACGACCCGATCTTACCGCCGAAACGATTGATGCAGACGGTTGGTTTCACACCGGAGATATCGGAACTATTGTAGACAATAAATTTTTGAAAATTACAGATCGGAAAAAAGAAATATTTAAAACTGCTGGTGGGAAATATATTGCTCCTCAAGTATTGGAAAATAAATTAAAAGAATCTCCACTCATAGAACAATTAATTGTAATTGGTGAAAATGAAAGATTTGCTGCTGCTTTAATTGTACCCACTTTCACTGCTTTAAAAGATTGGTGCGAACGTAAAAATATTGTTTACTCCAATCCTGAGGAAATGATTAAAAATCCAGATGTAATAGAAAAGATTCAGATTGAAGTTGATAAATGCAATGTGGGCTTAGGTAAATGGGAAACCATCAAAAAGTTTGAACTTTTGCCGAAAGAATGGTCGATAGATTCAGGAGAGCTAACCCCAAAATTAAGTTTGAAACGGAAAGTAATCATGCAGAAATATAAGTTAAATGTGGATAATATATATGCAAACGCAGAAAAATTAGATTCGCAAAAAGCTTAACATAAATTTAATCTATTATGCTTGCATAATACAATTTCATTTTTTACTTTTGTTATGCTTGCATAATAGTTATCATGAAACATCAGGAAACAATAGACTATGTATTAAAAGTTGTTTGGCAGAACATGGCCAATAAATACAATCAGATTGCCTCTGAACATGGAATTACTCAATCGATAGGTTATTTATTAATGAATATTGATGAGGAAGGAACTACTGTTTCAGATGTTGCTTCAATGCTAGGTTTACGGGCAACAAGTTTAAGCAGAATGCTTAATAATTTGAATGAGCAAGGATTAATTAGCAGAAAAGCTCAAACTGAAGATAAAAGATCAGTAAAAATATACCTTACCCAAAAAGGAAAAGAAAAACGAACGATTGCAAAATCTGTAGTAAAAAGTTTTAACGAATATTTGAATAATCATATTTCTGAATCAGAAAAGAAATCATTAGTAAATTTATTAAATCAGGTAAATAGCCTAACGCTAGATTACAAACCACAAAATTAATTAAGCATGAAAAGAGTGATTAATAAAGTAGCCGTATTGGGCTCCGGAATAATGGGATCGCGAATTGCCTGTCATTTTGCCAATATTGGTGTGGAAGTTTTATTGTTGGATATTGTCCCTCGTGAACTTACAGCCGATGATACTGCAAAAGGAATTACCACAGAAAACAAAGTATTTAGAAATAGAATTGTAAATACTTCGCTTGATACAACAATCAAAACTAATCCTTCTCCTATTTATCACAAATCTGTTTTACAACGCGTAAGCACAGGAAATTTTGATGATAATATGAAAGATATTGCTCAGTATGATTGGGTAATAGAGGTTGTGGTTGAAAATCTGGATATAAAAAGAAAAGTATTTGAGCAGGTTGAAAAATTTCGTAAACCGGGGAGTATAATTACTTCCAATACATCAGGAATTCCTATTAATCAAATGACGGAAGGCAGATCAGATGATTTTAAAAAGAATTTTTGCGGAACTCATTTTTTTAATCCTCCTAGATATTTAAAATTGTTGGAAATAATTCCAACACCTGATACTGACCAGGCTTTAGTAGATTTTTTAATGCATTATGGTGATTTGAATTTAGGTAAAACTACCGTTTTATGTAAAGATACTCCAGCATTTATAGCCAACAGAATTGGAGTTTATAGCATTATGTCGCTTTTACATTTAGTTCAAGAAATGGACTTAACGGTAGAAGAAGTAGATAAATATACTGGCCCAGCATTAGGAAGACCAAAATCTGCAACGTTCCGAACAACCGATGTGGTAGGACTTGATACGATGATTAAGGTTGCGAAAGGGATTTATGATAATTGCCCTCACGATAAGGCGAGAGAACTTTTCAAATTACCAGATTATGTGGCAAAAATGGAAATTAATAATTGGTTAGGAGATAAAAGCAAGCAAGGTTTTTATAAAAAGACAAAAAATGAAAAAGGGGAAACTGAAATTCTTTCCTTGAATTTAAAAACGCTTGAATATCAATCCCAGCAAAAAGCAAAATCATCAACCTTGGAAGCTACCAAAACAATTGATGATGTAAGAAAACGCATGAAAGTTTTTGAACAAGGCACAGATAAGGCTGCTGAACTTTTCAGAAAGTCTTTTTATGGATTATTTGAATATTGTTCTGACCGAATTCCAGAGATTTCAGACGAATTATATCGAATTGATGATGCTTTGCGAGCAGGTTTTGGTTGGGAATTAGGTCCGTTTGAAGTTTGGGATTCTTTGGGAGCAGTAGAAACGATTGCTGCTATGAAAGCAAACGGAAACGAAGCAGCAAACTGGGTGCATGAAATGGTGAACGCAGGAAACACTACATTTTACAAAAATGAAAACGGGTTAAAAAAATATTATGATATAATTTCTAAAAGTTATAAAGTAATTCCAGGAACTGGTGCATTTATTATTTTAGATACCATACGGGAATCAAAAACAGTTTGGAAAAATGCTGGTACTACAATTACGGATTTAGGTGATGGAATTCTGAATTGCGAATTTCATACTAAAATGAATTCGATAGGAGCAGAAGTTGTGCAAGGCTTAAACAAGGCAATTGAGTTAGCTGAAAAGGATTTTAGAGGTTTGGTGGTGGCTAATGACGGAGCAAATTTTTCGGCAGGGGCAAACCTGGCAATGATTTTTATGGCAGCAGTTGAGCAAGAATGGGATGAAATTAATTTTGCAATAAAATCTTTTCAAAACACAATGATGCGTGTTCGTTATTCTTCAATTCCAGTAGTGGCAGCACCATTTAATTTAGCCTTGGGTGGTGGATGCGAGTTGTGTTTGCATGCAGACGCAGTGCAGGCGCATGCAGAAACTTACATCGGTTTAGTAGAATTTGGAGTAGGATTAATACCAGGTGGAGGTGGGAGTAAAGAATTTGCTTTACGTGCGGCCGATGAATATTTAGTTGGAGATATTGAATTAAATAATTTGAAAGAGCGATTTCTAACAATCGGAATGGCAAAAGTGAGTACCTCTGCACAAGAGGCATTTGATATGGGAATTTTGAGAAAGGGAAAAGATGAGATTACATTGAATAGAAGCAGATTATTGGCTGATGCTAAAAATAGAGCGATTGAATTAGCAGAAGCAGGCTATACAAAACCAGTACAAAGAAAGGATATAAAGGTATTAGGAAAACAAGGTTTGGGAATGGTTTATGCCGGTGCACATACCATGTTTTCGGGTGGGTACATTTCTGAACATGACAAAAAAATTTCTCAAAAATTAGGTTATGTGCTTTGTGGAGGAGATTTGTCGGGACCTACTTTAGTTACTGAACAGTATTTATTAGACCTAGAAAGAGAGGTGTTTTTATCGCTTTGTGGTGAAAAGAAAACATTGGAAAGAATTCAAAGTATTTTAACAAAAGGTAAACCATTAAGAAATTAGTTTTTATTAAATTAGAATTATGAAAATGACGAAATAACTAATTTATGAAATTGAAGTGCTTTCGGGCTTAGGGATTGAAGTGATATCCTTTTTTGCTCTACCAATTTTCAATTTTTAAATAGCTGGCCGCAAAAAAGATAAAGCTGAAAGCCCGACCCCTTTTTCAGGGGTAAGCCAAAAATAATTTTAAATCCATTAATTAAAAATTGACAAACTAAATTAACAGCTTAACAAGTAAATTAGATAGATATTCATTTAAAATAATAGACAGATTTTTTAAAATAAAATAAATAACTACACCCCAAAAAAATGGACGCATATATAATTTCAGCAAAAAGATCGGCAGTTGGAAAAGCACCAAGAGGATTTTTTAGATTTTACCGGCCTGATGATTTAGCAGCAGATGTTGTAAAAAGTATCATGAATGATTTTCCACAATTGGAACATACAAGAATTGATGATGTAATTGTTGGTAATGCAACTCCAGAGGCAGAACAAGGCCTAAATATTGGAAGAATGATTTCGCTGATGGGACTAAATACGGATAAAGTTCCGGGAATGACGGTGAATCGATATTGCTCATCAGGCTTGGAAACCATCGCAATTGCGACGGCAAAAATTAATGCTGGAATGGCAGATTGCATACTTGCTGGTGGGGTTGAGAGTATGTCGCCGATACCATTTGGAGGTTGGAAAATTGTTCCGAATTATGAAGTTGCGCGTGATAATCCAGATTGGTACTGGGGAATGGGATTAACAGCTGAAGCGGTAGCAAATGAATTTAAAATAAGTCGGGAAGATCAAGATCAGTTTTCTTTTCAATCGCACCAAAAGGCAATTGAAGCCATTAAAAACGGACATTTGAAAGATGGAGTTGTTCCAATTCATGTAAAGGAAAATTACTTGGATGAGAATTTGAAAAAGAAAATAAAAGAATATATAGTTGATACAGATGAAGGACCACGAGCTGATACTTCGGTAGATAAATTAGCAAAATTAAAACCGGTATTTGCGTTGAAAGGATCTGTTACTGCTGGAAATTCTTCTCAAACTTCGGATGGAGCAGCATTTGTATTAATCGTTTCAGAAAGAATGCTGAAAGAATTAAATGTGCAGCCTATCGCCAGATTAGTAAGTTACGCTGTGGCTGGTGTCCCTCCAAGAATTATGGGGATTGGGCCAGTAGAGGCTATACCTAAAGCATTGAAAATGGCTGATATGAAACAGGATGATATAGATTTAATTGAATTAAATGAAGCGTTTGCTGCACAATCCTTAGCAGTAATTAGGGAATTAGGATTGGATACTGAAAAAGTAAATGTAAATGGCGGAGCAATTGCTTTAGGTCATCCTCTTGGTTGTACAGGTGCAAAACTTTCTGTTCAATTATTTAATGAATTAAAAAGACGAGATAAAAAATTTGGAATGGTAACTATGTGCGTAGGCAGTGGACAAGGTGCAGCGGGAGTGTTTGAATTGCTCTGAACCATGGCTTTTGAACCACGAAGGCACTAAGCTAAAAGAAGGTTTGCAAAGGTTATTTTAGAATTTAATGAAAAATAGTACGAAATACGTTTTAAGTTCAGATTTTGAACCACGAAGGCACTAAGCTAAAAGAAGGTTCACAAAGAAATAAAGAATAAAAAATAAAAGAATTTGCCACGAATGCACGAATTAAAATTTAATTAAATATTAATTAGTTCACAAAAAAATAAAACAGAATAAGAATTAAATTAAGATAAAAAATTAACGTAAAAATATAAATTATGGAAACTATTACAGTAAATAAAGCAACTAAAGGTGGAGAGTTTTTAATTAAAGAAACTGATGCGCAAAGTATTTTTATTCCTGAAGAATTTGATGAGGAGCAATTAATGATTGCAAAAACTTGTCAAGATTTTTTGGCTGCAGAAGTTTTTCCAAATTTGGATCGAATTGATTCACAAGAGGAAGGGTTGATGCAAAGCTTGATGGATAAAGCTGGAGAATTGGGAATTTTGGGTGTTTCAATTCCTGAAGAATTTGGTGGTTTTGGCAAAAACTTTAATACATCTATGTTGGTCGCAGATGTTTGCGGGGCGGGTCACTCTTTTGCGGTCGCACTTTCAGCTCATACAGGTATTGGTACTTTACCAATTTTGTATTATGGAACTCAAGCTCAAAAAGAAAAATATGTAACTAAATTAGGAACGGGTGAGTGGAAAGCGAGTTATTGCTTAACAGAGCCTAATTCTGGTTCAGATGCAAATTCAGGAAAAACAAAAGCTGTTTTAACTCCAGATGGAAAGCATTATTTGATTACTGGACAAAAAATGTGGATTACCAATGGTGGTTTTGCAGACATTTTTATTGTTTTTGCTAAAATAGATAGCGATGAAAATTTAAGTGCATTTATTGTTGAAAAGAATTTTGGCGGAATTACCATGAATCCGGAAGAGCATAAAATGGGAATAAAGGGATCTAGTACTCGTCAGGTATTTTTTAACGAAACACCAGTTCCAGTTGAAAATCTTTTATCTGAGCGCCAGAATGGGTTTAAAATTGCAGTTAATATTTTGAATATTGGAAGAATTAAATTGGCTGCTGCCGCAATTGGAGCTTCAAAAGCAGTAGTTAATAAAGCAGTAAATTACTCAAACGAACGGGTACAATTTGGCCTTCTAATTTCTAAGTTTGGAGCAATTCGACATAAGTTGGCAGAAATGGCAACTAAGATTTATGCAATTGAATCGGCAAGTTATAGATGTGGTCAAAACATTGATGATGCTTTTGATGCTTTGGTTGCTGATGGAATGGAAACTGGAAAAGCAAAATTAAAAAGTACCGAACAATTTGCAGTTGAATGTGCAATTCTAAAAGTTTGGGGATCTGAAATGCTGGATTATGTGGTAGATGAAGGAGTTCAAATTTATGGAGGAATGGGATATAGTGCCGAAGCGCCAATGGATAGAGCTTACCGGGATGCGAGAATAAACCGCATTTTTGAAGGAACCAATGAAATAAACCGAATGCTAACGGTAGATATGATGTTGAAACGAGCTATGAAAGGTGAATTAGATTTGATGGGTCCGGCGCAAGCAGTTGCAGCAGAATTAATGGGAGTTCCTGATTTTGAAGCAGAAGATGATTCTTTATTTGCTGCTGAGAAAAAAGTGTTGAAAGGAATAAAAAAAGCAACGTTAATGGTAGCTGGAGCAGCAGTACAAAAATACATGATGACCTTGGCAAAAGAACAGGAAGTGCTAATGAATATTGCCGATATGGCGAGTTATGCCTATATTTTAGAGTCAACGATTTTAAGAACAGAAAAACTAGTTTCGCAAAAAGGAGAAGCAGCTTGTACAGATCAACTTGATATGATGCGTATTTATTTGCAGGAAGCAGTTGACCATGTGTCTATTTCTGGAAAAGATGCGGTAAATTCTTTTGCTGAAGGAGATGAGCAACGTGCGATGTTAATGGGATTAAAAAGGTTTACAAAAGTTGCTCCTTATAATACGAAAGATGCAAGAAGAAGAATTGCTGCTAAATTAATTGAAGCAAATAAGTATTCTTTTTAAAAAGTTTTTTGAATAATCTTAATTTAGAATAACCTACATTTTAAAGTAGGTTATTCTAAATATTTATATAAAATTAATTTTCGCGATATTCCTCAAAAAAGACCATATCAGGTTCAAATATCGTTTTTTGAATAACTCCCAAACCGACTTCTTCAAACATTTCTACTAATTTCTGGCCATCAATCAATTCAAGTTTTATGTAATTTTTTTCAATATCAAGTGCTGCTTTTGCAAATGCCCCAGTTGTAATTAATAGTCCTTTTTCAACACTTCTCTTATTAGATTCCATCACTCCCATAAATGCTTGAACCTTTTCTGTTGGAACTGTACCTTGATATCTTTTACATTGAAAAAATACACTTAGGTTAACAAATGGATTTAATTTTAATGTAGCATATCCATCAATTCCCCCATCATGAGAACGTTGTGTAATTACTATATTTTCAAAGTTATACTCTTTAAGAAGTCTACCACATAATTTTTCGAAACCAGTAGGAGATAAGTTTTGTAACACTTCAATTAATGATGGAACTAAATTAGCATTAATACTTTCTGGTTCAATCTCATTTTGTATTTTAATTATTTTTTCTGCTTCGAGATTTACTGATGTAGAATTTGTATTATTTCTTACCTCTTGAAATATTTTTACCCATTTCAAAAAAATCTCATGGGCTTAAAACTCATTTAACGTTACATCCCGACCTTTTTTACTTATTGTCCAATAGCCGTGTTTGCCTGTTTCTAATAATTCTTCCCAAACCAAATATTGTCTTGCCCAGGCTAATTGATTTTGAAATTTAAGAACTCCAGACTTTTCATAACGTTCATTTAATATATCATCTGGTATATTATATTGTTCGCCAATCCATAATGATATTTCTCGAGGTTTAGCAGAACCTTCATGAGATCTTAAAGCATCTAATATTGGTCCAAACCATTTTACAAACTCTGCTTTTCCTTTTTTTTTCATTAAACTTTGTAGCTAATAATTTTATTTTTTTAATTAGATCCTGACTTATTATGTATATTTTGAATTTTTATTAAATTCAAATTAACGATAATTTTAATTAAATTAACAATGTTCTATTTTGGGCAATAGCTAATTTCATTTATTTTTATTATCTATAAAATGAAAGATAATATTTACATCCCCTATGCAATTCGATTTTGGTTTTTACAGTTCCATTTTACTTATATTTTTTGTACATGGATTGGTTTATTCAGTTTTGCTTTTCAGAAAAGGGATTTTATATGAACGCAATTCTGACAAATGGTTGAGTTTGTTTCTACTACTCTGTGTATTATTTATTGCACCCTGGATGCTTGGTTTTGGTGGTTGGTATGATAATCAACCGTATCGTGATATATTATTTTATGTCCCCATGCAGCATTTATATTTCATAGGGCCAGTTATTTTCTTTTATGTTCAAAGTTTATTGAATCCAACATTTCGGTTTGGGAAACGAGATTGGCTTCACTTATTGCCAGGTATTTTTTATGTAGTTTATTGTTTGGTCATGTTTGTTACAGATAAAATAGTACTAAAAAACTATTATTTCCTGGCTGATGGGCAAGATAAAGATTTTGAATCCTGGTATCAGAATACCGGTTTGATTTCCATGTTATTTTACTTTTTTTTATCTATCCGTTATTATAATTTATACAAAAAGCTAATGGTTCAGGTCATCAGTTATGCAGATGTTGTAGTTTTTAAATGGGTGCGAAATTTTTTAACAGCTTTTTTATTTATGCAGATTTTTCAGGTTGGTTTTTATTTGATTGGATTTATATTTCCAGAGGTAAATTCTTACGTAGGAAGTTGGTGGTTTTTCTTCTCATTTTCAATCATTTTTTATTATATCGCCATTACAGGTTATTCTAATTCCATCGAAACCAAAGTATCTTTTAGTGTTAATTTGCTTAGTCAGAATCCAGTTTTGTATTTGCAATCATCTCCGAATTTTACTTCTGGGCAATATGAAACTAATGAAATTATTGAAATAGAAAACGAACAAACTGAAGAAAAGGAAGATGATGCATTACTCCTAGAATGGAAATCTAAAATACTTGAATTGCTGCATTCTCAAAAAATTTACGAAGATCCGGAACTTTCTTTATTGCATGTTGCTCGGCAATTACAAACCAATGCATCCATTATATCTAGAGTTATCAATCAAGGGTTTCAATTAAATTTCAATGATTTTATTAATAATTTTAGAGTGGAAGCTGTAAAAGAAAAATTGAAAGGGGGCGACCATAAGAAACTTACCTTACTCAGTATCGCTTACGATTGTGGTTTCAATTCTAAAGCTACATTCAACCGGGCTTTTAAAAAATCTACCGGACTTATTCCGAAAGATTATATAGCCGGATTGTAAAAATTCCTCTTTTTGAAATCTTTTAATTGAAGATTTTTATAAATGGTTACAGAAATCTAAGATTAAATTTATCGTTTTATTATGGAAACAAGTTTCAAATCAATAAATTTTCTCAGATCATATTCTTTGTTTAAATCAAGTAGAAGGCATTTTTTGCAAATTTGATACCTTTTTGAGATTTTGACACGTATTTTTTTTGTCTCAAATTATGATTTGCGCCCCTTCATTTTTAGAAGTATTTCATATTTGCAGCATACAAAATAAAAAAAACTAACATGAATAATCAACTCAAAATTGTCATCACATCATTGATCTTAGTAACCATGTTTTCTGCCTGTTCACTCACCTCTCAAACTACTATTAAACCAAAAGATAGTTTTGTATTAGGTGATAATAAACATGGATCTTTTCATGTGGCTTTAAAAAATATCTCTAAACAAGAGATAGAAGTTTACAAAGCTCCTATTGATGGTGGAACACATTCATATCAAATTGTGAAACCAAAAAAATCTGTAAAAGTATCGGTTGATAGAAATACAGCTTTGGTTATTAGTAATAAATCTTCAGACACTGTAGATGTTCAATTAAAAGTAACTGGGGATACTGGTTTATCTATGGGGTATAAAAACTAAACTTTTTTATTGAATTTAGTGTAAAATTTTAATCTCAAAGTAGAATATAATTTGGCGTAAATGAAAAAAATTTTACCAAGCAGAATTTTATTACTTAAATTAAAAAAGAATTATATTTAGAAAATTTTAATCTTAACCAAAATACATGAATATGAAAAATCTTCTAATTGTATTAATTTTAACCATTTCTGTAGGTGTAAAAGCACAAACCAATAAAGTAATTTGATCTTTAAAAGTAATCGAAAAGAAAATTGAGCTAAGTGATTTTAATAAAATAAACGTTTTAGAGCTTAATGATAAGGTAGATGTTGTAGTGGGTGATGATTTTGACATTCAATTAAAAATAAATGAAAATCTGGTTGATTATTTAAAATTTACGGTAAGTGATAATACATTAATTATATCTGGTAGTGATCAACTTAAAAAGGATTATTTAGAAAAGAGTAAAATAAGTATTCAAGTTACTTTACCTCAATTAGTAAGTATTGATCATTCTGGCAATGGCGTCTTTGATGCAAAAGGAATTTCAGCATCTGAACTTACCATTAATAAAAAAGGAAATGGCGCTATGTTTTTGGAAGGGATAGCGAAAAATTTAACCATACAAGTAACTGGAAATGGGGCTTTATATGCCAAAGATTTGAAGTCAGAAAATGTTATGGTTCAAAAAGATGGTAATGGTGCTGTTTTTATTAATACAGATCAAGAGTTTATTGCTAAATTAAAAGGAAATGGAAGTTTAATTAATTCTGGTAATGGTAAATCTTCCAAACAATCTGTAAATAGTGGAAATGGATCTATTCAAACGAAGTAAAAGAAGTTTATTAATAGAAATTTTAATTTATTAAAATTTTTATTTAATTCCAATTACTTTTTTCAATTTCATAGATAAAATTTAGCTTTTTCTCTTCTCCAAAATATTTCATTTCAATTTCATCTGTTTTTATTGCGCCTAATTTTGCAATTGCTTTTTGCGATCGCATGTTTTCTGCTCCGATATGAAATATCACCTTAATTACAAATTCAAATGCATAATTAAGCATTAAGGTTTTTAACGCATTATTGTAAATTGTTCCCCAATGATCTCTTGATAAAAATGTATAACCGATTGCAATTGAGCTATTTTCTTTATCAAAATCATAATATCTGGAACTGCCAATTAGCTGTTCAGTCTTTTTATTAAAGACTAAAAAAGCACCATTGGATTTTATTGCTCCTTCAAAAAATGTTTTAAATACTTCTTTTTGATACCTGTTTTTGTTTGGATGTTGTTCCCAAATTAAAGGATCGGAAGCAACTTTATACAACATTTTAAAATCTGATTTTTTTAGTGGAATTAGTTTTATTAACTCGTTTTGGAGTAAGGGCTGGAGGTTGATTGGCATTTTAATTAAATTCTTTAAATGAATAAGCTACTTCAACTTGATTTTTTTGTAAACCTCTCAAAACCCCATGCAAAAGTAATCACCAACAGACATCCGATTAAATTTAGCCAAAGAAAAGCAACTAAATCTAACCAATAAATAAATAAAACGCATAGTTCTGCTGCTATGGCACCGTAGAAAACAGCATTCGATTTTATAGTTTTAAAATAAAAACCTACTAAAAATATTCCGAGAATAGTACCATAAAATAATGAACCCAAAATGTTTACGGCTTCAATTAAACTTCCCATTCTGTTGGCAAACTGAGCAACAAATATTGCATAAGCTCCCCAAATAATAGTGAATAATCTGGATGCCCATAAGTAATGAGCATCGTTTCCATCTTTCTTAAATAGGCGTTTATAAATATCAATTACAGACGTTGAAGCTAACGAATTTAATTCGCCAGCAGTAGAACTCATAGATGCTGAAAAAACCACAGCTATTAATAACCCAATTAAACCAACGGGTAGAAATTTGGTAACAAAAGTTAAAAAGATATAATTTGTATCGTTAATATTTGCCTTTTTATCATTCTTAGTCATTAAAAGTTGCACATCTGTTCGTATGCCAGCCATTTCTTTTTGATATGCTTTTACGTTATTCTTTGCAACTTCTCTCTTTTCAGTCTCATCTTGTCTAATTGCTTTTGCAAGCAGTTTTACTTCTTCCTGATTTTTTAATTGAATGTCCTGATGTTTTTTTTCTAATCGCAATACATCATCAGCGTAAATACTTGATTTTACTTTTTTTAATTCTGAGCTATTAAAATTAACAGGTGCTTGCTGAAATTGATAAAAAACAAAAACCAGAATACCGATTAATAAGATAAAAAACTGCATTGGAATTTTCAACATTCCATTCATAACCAAACCTAACCTACTTTCTGTAATTGATTTTCCAGATAAATAACGTCCAACCTGCGATTGATCTGTGCCGAAATAGGAGAGTGCAAGAAAAAATCCACCAATTAATCCTGACCAAATATTGTATCGATTGGTTAAATCAAAATTTAAATCCAACACATTCATTTTGCCTAAATCACCGGCAATTGTAATAGCATTTCCAAAAGAAATTTCCTCGGGCAACATTTTCACAACCATAAAGCCAGCAAGAAACATCCCGATAAAAATAATAGCCATTTGTTGCATTTGAGTATAGGCAACTGCTTTTGTACCGCCAGATACAGTATATAGAACAACTAAGCCACCAATAAAAAATATGGTATAATTTACATCCCAATTAAGTAAAGTAGAAAGAATAATTGCAGGTGCATAAATAGTTAATCCTGCCGCTAAACCTCGTTGAATCAAAAATAATATGGCTGTAAATACACGGGTTTTTAAGTCAAATCTTCCTTCTAGATATTCATACGCAGTATATATTTTGAGCCTGTGATAAATAGGAATAAACGTAACACAGAGCACAACCATGGCTAAGGGCAAACCAAAATAGAATTGAACGAAACGCATTCCATCTGTAAAAGCCTGCCCGGGAGCTGATAAAAATGTTATCGCACTAGCTTGAGTTGCCATCACAGAAATGCCTACACTATACCAGGGCATCGATTGATTTGCCAACAAATAATCGTGTATATTTTTACTTCCTCTGCTTCTATATATTCCGTAAACAACAATAAAAAGTAATGTTGTAGCAAGTACAATCCAATCTATCGTGCTCATTGGAAATAAAAGGTAATTATTCCAAAAACTATAATAGTCAGAATCAAATTTATAATAACCATGGAATAAACGCTACTCCAAGTTTTTAAAAAAGGAGGTTTTTCATTTTCGTCAGACATGTAGTCAAAGCTAAATTAATTTTGCTTTGGTAATACATCTACAACTTTTTCTTTGATTACAGTGGAAACATAAACGGCATAATCTGATGGTTCAATTCTACAGCCTATTTTTTCTGCATAAACCTGTGTAAATTCAGCTCCGAAATAGAGAATCACAGAAGAATAATACACCCAAAGTAAAATAATGATTAAGGAACCAGCAGCTCCATAAGCGGATCCTAAATCTCCTTGCCCTAAATACAGCCCGATTACATATTTACCTAACATAAATAATAATGCAGTAAACATGGCACCTACTGACACGTCTCGCCACCGAATTTTAACATCTGGTAAAATTTTGAATATAATGGCAAATAGAAAACTAATTACACTAAAAGTTAAAACCAAATTAAAAATATTTACAAAAAGAATGGTCATATCTGGAAAATACTTATTGATTTGTGAACTTAATGCAATCATTAAACCATTGATTACCAAAGAAACTATAAGTAAAAAACCTAAACTGACAACCAATGAAAATGAAATAAATCTATTTAAAAGCATTTTAACCCAACCTCTTTTTGGTTTGGCTTTTACATGCCATATGTAATTAATAGAATCCTGAATTTCAATAAAAATACCTGTAGCTCCAATTCCTAAAGTAATTAATCCTACAAATACTGCAAACTGACTATCACCAGATTTTTGAGCATTTTTTATTATTTCTTGGATCTGGATTGCAGCTTGATTGCCAACAAACTCATTTATCTGAGAAAAAATTTTCCCTTCTATTGCATCCGATCCAAAGAAAATCCCGCTTAGTGAAATGATGACAATAAGCATCGGAGCTAGAGAAAAAATAGTATAATATGCCAAAGAAGCACTTAACTTCATTCCTCTATCTTCAAAAAAGTTGGTAAACGTATGTTTTAATATATCCCAAGTGCATACAAAAAATGCTTTATTTAATTTCATAAACACCTAAAAGCGAAAATTATTCCAAGGTATTTATTTAATCTTGAAGAATAACCGCAGTTCCAGTTGCACAAACCATCAACATACTGCCATTACTTCCAATAGTTTCAAAATCTAAATCGACAGCAATAACAGCATTTGCCCCTAATTTTTTCGCCTGATCCATCATTTCTGTCAATGCAATATCTTTTGCTTCTCGCAAACCTTCTTCATACGAACCAGATCTGCCTCCCACAATATCGCGAACACTGGCGAAAATATCCTTTATAAAGTTGGCGCCAATTATAGCTTCTCCACTTACTAAACCTAAATAAGTAGATATTTTTTTATTTTCAATGGTGTTGGTGGTTGTTACTAACATTTTTTTAAAGGTTAATTAGTTTATAGTATTTATTTTAAATTATTTTATAATTAATTATTATCAATTTAAAAATTACTGGCGTAAAAATATAAAAGATTTGACGGTAATCCGGCTTTCTGCTGTATCTTTTTTGTTTTAATTTTTTTTTAAGGGAAAAAAAGGTACTTGTTTCGTTATTTCAGACTAGATGCCGCTTCAATCCGCGCTAATGGAAGAAATCAGATTTCAAAATAATTTTTTCATGATTTCAAAAATAGAAATGAGAAAAATCACTCTTATTCATATCATTTTCAACTATTTACTTATCAAATTTACAAATAAACGATAAGCGCCTGGCACGCCAGCTGGTAGTTCTCTAAAGAATGATAAACCCGTATAAATAAATCTTCCTTTCCCATAATCAGTCACTAATAAACTTCCCTCATTTGCTTTTTCACCTTTATCATTCATGGAAATTAAGGGAGTGTAATTTTTATCCCATTCCGTTGCATGGTACAAGCTTCTTTCTTGAATCCATCCTTCAAAATCAGTTGCATTTATTTTATTTGGGAAATTAAAAATTGGATGATTTTCATTTAATAACGTAACAACTGCTTTTTCATCAGTAACTCTTTCCCGACCTAACTTAATTGGAAATGGTCCCATTTCGGTCTTCACCGAACCAATAAAATTATTCGTGTTATATTGAACTAAAAATACGCCTCCGTTTTCTACATATTTCATTAAGTTATTATGATAAAATCCAATTCTTTCGTTGGTATTAAAAGCTCTAATACCTGCAACGATCGCATCATATCCTGACAAGTTTCCATTCGTTAGTAGTTCATCGTTTAATGTACTCACATTATATCCAAGGCTTTTTAATGCTTCTGGAATAGCGTCTTCAGCTCCTTTTATATAGCCGATATTTTTACCTGCAATTGTCAAGTTTGTTTTAGCAATTTTAGCTTCAGCATTTTCTAAAATTAGTTGCTCCGGAATATGATCGTATTCTATTCTTTTGATTGATTTATCATAATTTTTTCCATCAACTATCGCTACGGCATTTATTTTCCCAGCTGCAATTATATCTTTTTCTGCTTTTAGCTTAAACATTAGTTGCTGTTCATTGCCTTTTTTTTGTATGGTAAATTTACTTGAGGTTGGTGAAATTACATATCCTTTGGGAGCGTTAAGTTTTACCTCTCCACTAATATTTGCTTTTCCAGATTTTAAAGAAATACGTATTTCTTTTTCTTCTTTTGATGTAATTAAAAATACTTTTTCTTCAAAATTTAACGTAACAGCTGGTAAAATTTCCAATGGTTTTATGATTTCTCCTTTTACTGGATCTGTTATTCGAAACACAACCGGACTATTAATTACTAACGATTTTCCGTTCACCAAAAAGATAAATTCGCAACTTAAACCTACTTTGTTCTCGGCTTGCCCAATCAATGTTTGATCAGTAATTGAAAAACTACCTTCGTCTAAATTATTTTTTAACCAAAAAGGACTGCTTAATTCAACATTTTCATTTATTAAATAATTAGTCGAAAAAACTAAATTTTTATTTGTTTCCAATACTTTATTAAATGTTGTGTCGAACATCGGAAGATGAATATCTTTTAATTCTATTTGTGTATTTAGTCGTTTTGATACCTGAAAATTAATTTTAATTTTTTCTTGTACTGAAGTCGAATTTTCAGCTGAAATGGCTTCAACATATAATCCAGCGCACATTTGAATTAATACATTTAGTTGTTTTACTTTTAAATTTTTCCAATAATCATCTTTAAATGATTCAGCTAAATTTCTGGCATCTAATAATTGTTCAATACTTTTTTCAGGAGCTGCAGCATCATATAATTCAATGATCTTTTTAACTTGTTTTTCGAATTTCTCATTTAATCCTGCACGGTTTATGGTTGTACTAATACTATCAAACGGAGTTTTATTTGCCTTCCAACCTTTTATATATTTCAAATATTCTATTTGCGAGCCACGGCTTCCTGAACTTCCAAAACCTTGACTTTTATGATTTGTCCGGCTTTTCGCAGCAATTTCACCAATCGATAAACCAGTTAAAGGATTGTAAGCTCCTACGTCAAATTGTAATTGATCTTCAGCTGTAGTATTGGTGGTTCCGAAATTAAACGTATTCCAAAATAGCCGTTTTGCTTGCCATACTTGTACATATCTTAATTGTTCAGGAAATCTTTTTGGATCTGCTGCAGCTTCAAAAGCTTCACCTGCTAATATTGCAGAAGCAGTATGATGGCCATGGCCACCTTCGCCAGTTGTCGGAAAACGAGTTATTATAACATCGGGCTTAAAATTTCTAATTACCCAAACTACATCGGAAAGTATTTTTTCTTTTCCCCAAAGTTCAAATGTTTCTTCAGGTGTTTTTGAATAACCAAAATCATACGCTCTACTAAAAAACTGTTCGGCTCCGTCTATTCTTCTAGCAGCTAATAATTCCTGTGTTCGCAATACACCCAGAAGCTCTCCTTGTTCTTTCCCAATCAAATTCTGACCCCCATCGCCACGCGTTAACGATAAATAGCCAGTCCTATATCCCTTCTCTTGCGCAAAGTACGATAACAATCGAGTGTTTTCATCATCAGGATGAGCTGCCACATATAAAACAGAACCGAAAACCTCCAGATTTTTTATCTTTTGTAGAATTTTTCCGGAAGGATCGTTTTGCCATTGAGCAAAAGATGGAAGGCTAATAACGACAAAAAATACATTAGCGATTAGTTTTGAGATCATTTTAGAATATTAAAAGCGAAAGGTAAAAAAAATAGTACTTGGGCTAAGTAGCTTTTTTTCGTTTAGTAAGTCAATAAATCTTTGGTGAATTTTATTTTGTAAAACGTTTTTATTCAGGACAATAAATGTGTTTAACATACCTTAAAAACAAAAAAGCCACCTTGCGGTGGCTTTGGCTCCCCAACCTGGACTCGAACCAGGGACCTAATGATTAACAGTCATTTGCTCTAACCAACTGAGCTATTGAGGAGTTTTTTTAACGAGGTGCAATATTAGGCTATAAAAATTAATTATGCAATATTTGCGAAAAAAAAATATTCATGAGCTTATTAGTTATTGGTACGGTCGCATTCGATGCAATTGAAACTCCATTCGGTAAAACAGACAAAATTGTAGGAGGTGCGGCAACTTATATTTCGCTTGCTGCGTCGTATTTCACAAAAAATATTAATCTGGTTGCAGTAGTTGGGGACGATTTTCCGAAAGAAAAAATAGAAGAATTGAATGCACATGGAGTTAATACTGATGGACTGCAAATTAAGGAAAATGAAAAGTCCTTTTTCTGGTCCGGAAAGTATGATAACGATATGAATAGTCGAGATACATTGGTAACTGAGCTAAATGTGTTGGCCAATTTCGACCCACTTATTCCGAATGAGTATCAAAACTCTGAATTTGTTATGCTTGGGAATCTTACTCCGTCCGTGCAGGCTACGGTTTTAGATCGTTTGCAAAACACACCAAAATTAGTTGTGATGGACACAATGAATTTCTGGATGGATATTGCCCTGGATGATTTAATTTCTGTTATTAAACGAGTGGACGTTTTGACAATTAACGACGCAGAGGCACGCCAACTTTCGGGCGAATACTCATTGGTAAAAGCAGCAAAAGTAATTTTGGCAATGGGTCCTAAATTTTTAGTCATTAAAAAAGGAGAGCACGGAGCTTTATTATTTAATGAAAAAGAAGTGTTTTTTGCTCCCGCTTTACCTTTGGAAGAAGTTTTTGATCCGACAGGAGCTGGAGACTGTTTCGCAGGTGGTTTTATCGGATATCTGGCTAAAACAAAAAATATTGGATTCGAAAACATGAAAAGAGCAATTATTCATGGTTCGGCCATCGCATCTTTTTGTGTAGAAAAATTCGGAACTGAGAGAATAATGAACTTAACAGATGAAGAAATTGCAGAACGTGTTCAACAATTTAAAACACTCTCCCAATTTGATATTTCGTTGATTGATTAGTTTCTCTTTTACGAATTGGTTTTCTAAAATTAATAGGATTTCGCTCTTCAAAATTTGTAATTCTGAATTTCTATCGCAGGATTTGTAATCCGGAAAACCAATCAGGAATTAAATTTATAAATAGATTTAGTTTTTATGAATAAATCATGATTATTTTTAAAAACATAATCTTAACTAAAAATATTTTATTTTTTTGGAGCTATTCCGGCTTTCCGCTGTATCTTTTTTGTGAAATAAGTTTTACGAAAAACACACAGATTTTAGACACAAAAAAGGATGTCGCTGTAATCCGGGCTAAGGGGGACATTTTCGATTATTTACCTATTTACTCACTCTTTATAATTTGTAATTTTCAATCTCTATCGTAAAATTTAGCAATAATTAAATTAACAGCTAAATTAAAAAGAAACTACATTGTTTAAAGATTATTAAAATTATCCATATTATAGTTAAAAGTTAATTTTAAGACCTGAATTCATTTTTTTGAAAAGATCTATTGGTGTTGTGATTGGATTATGTAGTAAATCGATATATTTTAATTTTTTCAATTCTTTAAAATAAATAGGCAGCGTTTCTAAATCGTTGTCACTTAAATATAACTTTTCTAAGTTATTAAGCTTACCTATATTTTTAGGTAAAGTCTTAATATGGTTATTCTCTAAATGTAAAATTTTTAAATTTCTTAGTTCACTTAGTATTTCTAAATCTTCATAAAGTTCAATATTCTTTTCATTATCTAAATATAGCTCTTGTAAGTTTTGCAAAGAATTAAAGTTAGTTGGTAAAATTTTAAAATTATTTGATCCAAGATCTAAAATTTCTAAACCTTTTAAAGATATAATTTCTGCAGGTACTACATTTAAGTTATTATTTCTCAGATTTAAATATTTTAAATTTGTTAATCTGGTAAATTCTAAATTTACAACTTCAAGATTATTGTTGTTTAAATAAAGATTTTCTAACTTATTAAGCTTATTTATATTTGTTGGTAATATGTTTATGTTATTGTTCTCAAGATGTAAAGTTGTTAAATTTGGTAATTTGCCTAAGATTTCAAAATCTTCGTACAAGGCTAAGTTTTTCTCTTTATCTAAATATAGCTCTTGTAAATTTTTTAAAGAATTAAAGTTTTGAGGAAGAAATTTAAAATTATTTTGTCCAAGATCTAAGATTGTTAAATTAACTAAAGTGGTTACTTCTTTTGGAACTGCATTAAGATTCATATTCCTAAGATTTAAATATTTTAGGTTTTTGAATTTTTCAATATCCTTAAATGAATTAAAATTTGATTGATTTTGCAAATTTAATCTTATTACTTTATTTGGTTCTTTTAAAGCTTCTTCTATATTAGTGTATTCTTTTTCAACAATTTGTGCTCTAATATTGCTTGTTGAAAACAACGTAAGAATTGTTAAAAGAAAGCATAAAACTACCTTATCTATTTTCAATTTATTTTTATACATTTCTTAAATTATTAAATAGGTGAAATTAAATTTCTCATTCTTTTTCGGCGTTGAACATTAATGGTTGATCACCATTAGTAATAATCGTTTTGGTATTCGGAGATGTTGAAAGCTTATTAAATGCTTCAATGGTCTTGAATCGTAGTAAAAGGGGAGACAGACCTTGAGAAATTATTTTTTGCGCATCTCTAATACCTTCAGCTTCAATAGTTTTTCTTGTCGCTTCTTGACGTTCTTTGTCTAAAGTAAATTGCATTCTTTGAGCATCTTGCTCTGCTTCTAATTTCTCTTCAATAGCGTTAGTTAAACCTGCGGGTAAAATTATGCTTTTCAACAATACAGCTTCGATAATAAATCCTCTATCTGTTAATTGTGACGACATTAAATCTTTAATAGATTTTTCAATTACAGATCTTTGTCCGGTATGCATATCTTTCGCAAAATGTTGAGATGATATATCTGCAACGGCTGACCTGAAAACTGGTAAAATAACGACTTGCTCATAACTGCGGCCTAAATTTTCTACAATTTGAGGCCCATAACTTCCTACCAATCTATATAAAATTGATACTTCAGATTGAACAGTTAATCCTTCTTTAGAAGGAAGTGGTAATCTGACTTCTGTATTTATTGTACGGGTGGGTAACTTTATAATGGTGGTAGTAAATGGATTGAAAAGTTTTGCTCCTTCCATTAATGGTTTGTTACTAATTTTTCCGAATGAACGTTTTACTCCAATTTCACCTTGTTTAATAATGGTACAACTAGTAAATGAGAATGATAACAGACCTACACAGATAATTATTTTAGATTTCATAAGTTAAGTTTTAAATATTATTTTTTCTATAATATAAAACTACTTTTATACAATTAGGTAGAGATTAATATAGTATTATAAATTGATTAGAATTTTGATTGAAATATTTGAACATTAATAAGAATTAATAATATATTTTGTAGAATAAATTATTTCTTTGTTTTAAAAACCAAAAAATATAACTTGGAATGAATTTTTTTATTAATTTTTTGGTAAATTTATTGTGAATTCAATCTCTTCATTAGTTATCAAACTTGCATTTAAATCTCCTTTATGTAGTTTAATAATTCTTTTTGTTAAAGAAAGACCAATTCCATGTCCTTTAATATTTTTTGAATTTGAACCTCTTGTAAATGGATTAAATATAACATCTAATTCATTCATAGAAAGCATATTTGTTTTGTTTTTAAATTTTATTGTGATCAAATTTTCTAATAAAATTAATTCTATAACTAAGGTATGGTTTGGAGAATATTTTGTACCGTTTTCTAATAGATTTAAAAAAGCTGTGTACATCAACGTTTCATTTGCATAAATTTCTGGCAAAATATCTTCTTTGGCAATTATATCAATTAAAATTTCGTAAGTCTTGTTCTTTTTTAGAATTTCAATTCTTCCTTGCAATAATAAATCTAAAATATTTATTAACGACATTTTAATATTAGATTCATCACTATCTATAGTAGCTAGATACAGTAAGTTATTAGTCAATTTATTTAATAGATTTACATCTTCTAATACAGATTTAGCCATTATTCTTAATTCATCAACATTGTCATTTGCTAATAATGAAACTTGTATTTGACCAGTAATTGAAGTTAATGGCGTGCGTAATTCATGGGATGCATGAGATACAAAAGATCGCTGCGAATTAAAAGCTTCCTGAAGCCTATCTAACATTTGATTGAATCGAATAGTTAGTTGACCTAGTTCATCACTTTTATTTTTTGGGCTCAATCTTAAGTTTAATTGAGATGCATTAATGGTATCAATTTTTCGAATCATTTGTTGCATCGGTCTAAGTAAACCTCCTGCAAAAAACCATCCTATAATTGAACTGAATAATAAAAGCAATATCCCTCCGCTACTTAATAACAAAGCTAAAATTCTTTGTTTACTCAAACCATATTTATCAATTGCACTGGTTATCACAATATATTGGTTGGATTTGTTGTTGAAAACCATTCCAAATTGTTCTACTTCATTATGTTGCCAAAAAAATTCTTTTGTGTTTTTTATTTCTGCAAGGATTGATTTATCAATTTCACTATTTTCTAAACTGCTTTGATATATTATTGAATCATTGGCATTAAAAATTATAATCTCTTCTTTATTTAACGCGGTCATTTGATTACGAGCTAACAATTTTAATAGGTCAGGACTTATTTCTTCTTTATTAAAAAATACTGTTGCTGCAGTTAATGATTCTTGTCTTAACCTTGTTTTGTATTCTGTTTGTCTATATTTTTCACTTAAGAAATAAATTAATATACAAAATACCAATAATAAAATTGTGACAATACTTAAAAATAAGATTGTCATTTTCGTTCTTATGGTCATTTTTGTTTTAGCATATAACCCATTCCAACTACCGTGTGTATTAATTTATTTGAATAACCTTTATCAACTTTATTACGAATATAATTTATATATACTTCTATGAAATTAGTGCGAGTATCGAAGTTTATATCCCATACCTTTTCCGCTATATCTATCTTTGAAACAACTTTATTTTTATTTAGCATTAAATATTCTAATAAGCTAAATTCTCTTGCTGTCAATTCAATTTCTTTTCCAGATCTACGAGCAATTTTTTCATTTAAATCAAGTTCTAAATCAGATACTTGTATGATATTTGTTTTTTCAAAGTTGTCAGGACAATATTTTAATAAAGATTTAATTCTGACTATTAACTCCATAAAATCAAAAGGCTTTACCAAATAATCATTGGTACCTACCTCAAAACCAGATAATTTATCTCCCAGGCTACCCATTGCAGTAAGCATTAATATTGGAATTCTGCAATTCGTTTTTCTAATATGTTCGCAAACTTCTAATCCGCTTATATCAGGTAATCCAATATCTAATATAATTAAATCATAATGATTATTGTCGAATAATTGAATACCTTCTAAACCTGTATAGCTTATATCAATTAAAAAATTTTGTGTAAGTAGACCTTTATTTATAAAATTGGCAACTTTAATTTCGTCTTCTACGATTAATATTTTTTTGTTTGATGACATATTACTATTATTTCTTTAAATATATATAAGGTTATAAATGTAAATCTTGTGAAATATTGTTTATTAATTTTAACGTTTTATAGATAACATAAAGTGGTATTTAGAATTGATTAGTATAGCTAAATTGTCAATAAAAATATCTTATAATCAATTCATTAATTCTCATTTTTTGGAAATACATATAAGTTAATATTTATTTAGATAATTTTGTTAAGTCAAAATTAAAATTTGAGTTTATTATAAATCCATTGTTGTTTTGGAAAACGTTTTGATTATTTATTTCTCGACCAAGTTGTAGAGTTTGATTTAAAAAACCTGCTTCAACTCTTACATTTTTGTTAAACCTATAGCCTAATAATATACCAATTCTGTTTTGGTCAAAAATATTGGCATTTACATTTTTACCAAATCCAATAAAAATCTCGTCGTAAAATGCAACGTATGGAGTTTTATCTTTTACTTCATTTCCTTTTAATGGTATTTGAATTCTAAACAAATATCTCATTCTGTTTAATAAAGGAAATTCATTTTCTTTTTGCTCAGTATTATTACTATATCTCCCTACAAATCGTTGTTCTAACATAAACCTGTTTGAAAATTCTATTATTCCTTCTTTATGATTTATTTGTATCATCTCATAAATTCTATGCTCTGTAAAATCTCTACCTAAACTGTTTATCGATATATCGCCATAAGGATAGGTTTCAATTAATCCATAGCCAGCCCTTAATTGTACCCGAGGATTTAAATTGTAGTTTACTCCAAGCCTCAACAGAGATTGTTGCCAATTGGTAATAAAATCATTTCTGCGCCATTGATACTCTGTATGAATTCCAATTTTTTGAGTAATTTTAAATGTTCCAAAATAGTTGTACCATCCTATCTTATTGTTAGTATTTATTCTATTATTTTGCCCAGATGTTTGTTTAAAACATCCAAGCAAAACAATTGAAATTAAAAGTAATATCTTCTTTTTCATTAATTGATAAATTCAAGACTTCCATCTGTTAAGCGATAAAACGCACCCACAATTTTTATTTCTCCTTTATCTTCCATTTCTTTAAGAATTGGACTCTTTTCACGAATTTGTTTCAATGCATATCTAACATTATTCTGAGAAACGTGTTTCACAAATTCGTCATTTTTAGAAGTTTTATCACCTGCGAAGTCTTGACTTATTTGTACAGCTGGCTTTATTTTTTCAAGCATTGCCGTAATATTACCTAGTTTCACATCGTCAATTGCACCTCTCACAGCTCCGCAATGCTGGTGGCCCATTACTAAAACTAATTTTGCGCCTGCCACTTTACAAGCAAATTCTAAACTGCCTAACAGGTCTTCGTTTACAAAATTACCGGCAACTCTTCCAACAAAAATATCACCTAAACCTTGATCAAAAACATCTTCAACTGGCACTCTACTGTCCAAACAGCTTAATACTACAGCTTTAGGAAATTGGCCTGGTGCTGATTTTCGTGCTTGTTCACTATGGTCTCTTATTGTGGTCGATCCACTTTTGAAGCGTTGATTACCTTCTATAAATTCTTGCAATACGTCGTCAGGTGTAAGTTTTGCCTGTTCTTCTTTTGTCATTACATGTTTTATCACTTGCTTAGTTTCTACAAGTTGAGTAGTAGTTTCATCTTTTTTTATGTTTTGCTTGCACGCAAACAGAATTGCAGATGTGAAAACAAGTGTTATCAAGGTTAATTTATTTTTTTTCATCTAATTTATAGTTTATATTTTGCCTACTTTGTAAAACGGTTTTCGGCTTTTCCGATTGATTAGTTTTATTGATTAAATAATTAGTTATTTTCTTTATCGACTTAGCTTATTTAAATTTTTTATTTTTTGTTTAGCGCAATTTTAAGTGGAATTAATTTGACACCGTAAATATTAACGTAATCCTAATTTCAATTAAGTAAATTTGTGTTTAGCTATAAATTATTTTCTATCAAATTTATTTACCATAATATTTTTACATCAAATCCAAATCTTTCTATAAGTAAAATTATGTTTTAATAATTATAGGAAAATTATAAGCACATTAGGAATTGATTAGAATTAGTGCTAATTCTAATTGGTCTTTTACACAGTTGTTCTAGGAAGGCTATACATATAAATTTCATATCTAAATATATAAATTCATAAGATTTTCACCTTTGGAATTATTTGTTTTTTAGATTTTCAAATATTTGTTCTTAGTGTTAGAATAATAGAGTTCCAGGAATTATATTGATAATTTGGGCTATAATTTTTAATTCTTTTGTAAATTGTAATCAGGTAAACCTAATACAGAATTTAATTTTAATAATAAATTAATTTCTATTTATGAATTATAAAAGTTAATTCTTTTCAATAAAATTAATTTCTTTGGAGCTATTCCGGCTTTCCGCTGTATCTTTTTTGTGAAATAAGTTTTTCGCTAAACACCTAGATATTAGACACAAAAAAGGATGTCGCTGTAATCCGGGCTAATTGGAAAATTGTAGTAATAAACAGATCAACTAGTTCCTTCTTCAGAATTTGTAATTCTGAAGCTTTATCGTAGGATTTGTTATTCGGGAAATAATAATCAACTTCAAAAAATTAATTTTATTTCAACCTGCCAATTATCAAAAATTGTAAAAAAACACTTTTAGTGTGTGGTGCATCTTTTAATTCTTCTGTCAAATCTTGCCCTGCCCAGTGTTCATAATGTTTACCTCTAAGCCATAATCTACTCTTGGTAACATCGTAAATCAATCCTTCAAACGCTATCCAAATTTCAGGTTTATCCTGCCCGTTTCGTAGCGCTATTTGTTGTTTAGAGTATTCGGGTAAATCTGTATTCAATGAATTTGAGTTTTTTTATTTCTAAAATATTCAAATAAATTAATGTTGATCAACAATAAACTGAAATTATAAAAAAAGTCGTCTAAAGGAATTGTTCCAATCCGTATGCCTAGGTTTTCTTCATCATTATACATCACCACTGGAATAGAAGTTAATAAACCATTAACGATAACAAACGGAATTAAAACCACTAAATATGCTAATATAAACCTGCCAAAATAGGTAGGTTTAATAAAAAAAATATTAACAATAAGTACAATAGCTAAGGTTAAAGAAGTGATAGCTGTATATAAATGTTGATAATAAAACCCTAAAACGATAATGGAGATACATAATAAAATCCATTGGACATAAACTGTAGTTGAACTGAAGTAATCTTTTTTAATATAAAATTTCAAACATTCATAAATAAAAATACAAGCAAATGGAACGGTTAGGAAAAATAATAGTTCTTCAACAGGCATTGCTAAAATTTCAACTCCTGTTATATATTCAGAATTAAAACTCCAGACTTTATGAATAGTGAATAAATAATCCCAAATTAAAAACAGTGTTCCTGTAATTGCTATTGCTGGAAATGCATATTTCCATCTCTTTACAAATGCTACTCTTTTATCAAATGAAAGAAGTAATGGTCCTAAAAGCGTAAAAACATTAATTAGTAAATATGTTAACTTTTGCACTAGTTAGCTGATGCCCTTTTTTAGCATTTCCATTTCTTTTGGAGTGCATTTATTAGTTTCGCTCATAAAACTTACAATATTTTTCATCAGAGATTTATCTTCTGGTTCGTATTCTTTTTTATTAATTAGAGCAATAATTTTAGATTTATCATCATCTAGATTATTGCTATGACCTAAGAAAGCAGGTACATAAAATTGAATTGTATATCGCAAAAATCTAATTTCGATATTATTGGGTAATAGCTTAATCGCTTTATCCAATGTTTTTTGTGATTCAGCTAATAGGCTTAATTTATTGTATGGATTCCAAGAATGTTTTGCTTTCAATGCTTGCAACGATCCAATGTATGCCAATACAATTGGGTTACTTGACTTAGCTTTCACTAATGTTTGATACAATGATTCTGTTTTTTTTGAATCTGAAACAGCCTCGTAATATTCTTTTCTCAAACTTATTACATCCATAGCGAAACTAGTTTTAATGGTTATAAAAAACAGAATTAAAATAAATATTTTAAATCTTTTCATGTTAGGGCGTTAAGTTTATTTTTCACAATTGCTTGGGCAAATAATAATAATTTAGTTGAATCTGCAACCCGTATTCTTTTTTCCATTATCTCTGCTGCAGGTGTTTTCTTTATTTCTTCGAACAAACGTAAATAGTAACGGTAAGCAACGTATACACCAAGTCGGCAGCCATCTGGTAGTTTTCTGATTCCGATTATTGATGAATCGAAATCAGCTTTTATATCTTTTTCTATTTCTTTTTTAACAACGTCATTAAATGATAAAACGTTTAATCCAGGGAAATATGTTCGACCTCTATCCGCAAAATCTGATTTTATATCTCTCAAAAAATTTATCTTTTGAAAAGCTGAACCTAATTTACGTGCAGTAGGAGTTAATTGGTTGTACCTTTCTGTATCATTTGTGCAGAAAATCCTTAAACACATTAAGCCAACTACTTCTGCCGAGCCATAAATGTATTTTTGATAGGTTTCTTCTACATAATCAAATTTGTATAAGTCCATTTTCATACTTTCCAGAAATGCTTCAATCAAAATTTTGTCAATGCCGTATTGATTAACTATTAACTGAAACGACTGTAAAACTGGATTTAAACTTATTTTATCTTCAATAGCTTTAAACGTATCTGCTCTGAAACTAGCCAATAAAATTTCTTTATCGCCTTGCTCAAAGGTATCTACAATTTCATCTGCATACCGCACAAATCCATAAATAGCATAAATTGGTAATTGAAATTTTCGATCAAAAGCCTTGATACCTAAACTAAACGAGGTCGAATATTTATTGGTAATTAAACGGCTACATTCTAAGCATGTTTGGTCGTACAAATTCATCGGGCAAATATAGCAATATGTATAAATGGCTTGGTATTAGAATTTTTCGGTTTATTTTATTTTTAAAAATTTAAAAAAATAACTGCTGCAATAAATTAATTAGGCCCTGTTTGTATTTTTTGTTTAGATTATTGATCAATAATCTAATCCTAAAAAACGAATTTTGGTTTGTTGAAAAATCATAAAAAAAAGTGAAATGCCGATTATCTTCACCTTTTAAAAAAAATTCGATGATGATTATTGGAACAAAAATTTTGAAATTGATGTTAGCTAAAAAGTAATGAAAAAAAAATCTTCAAGAAAAATTATTATCGTCGGTGCCGGATTTGCTAGTTTGGCAGCAGCTGCTTTATTAGCAAAGAAGGGGTTTGACGTGTTGGTATTAGAGAAAAACGATCAGCCTGGTGGTAGAGCCAGAATTTGGGAAAAGGACGGATTCAGGTTTGATATGGGCCCAAGTTGGTATTGGATGCCAGATGTATTTGAAGAGTATTTTCAACTTTTTGACAAAAAAGTAAGCGATTTTTATGAATTACAAAGATTAGACCCATCTTATCGGGTGTTTTTTGGAGGTGATGATATAGAAGATGTTCCAGCAAAAATGAACGATTTGGAAGCTTTTTTTGAAAAGCACCAACCTGGAATTACCGTTGGTTTGCGAGAATTTTTAGCTCAAGCTAAATATAAATATGAAGTAGGAATGAAGGAATATGTTTTCAGACCTTCGTATTCTATTTTTGAATTTATCGATTGGAAAGTAATTGTTCAATCTGTAAAAATTCAATTATTTCAATCGATGAGAAAACATGTTTGTTCATTCTTTTCATCAGAAAAACTTCGGCAAATTGTAGAGTTTCCAGTTTTATTTTTAGGTGCAACACCACAAAATACCCCTGCAATGTACAGTATGATGAATCATGCAGATTTAGTTTTAGGTACTTGGTACCCAGCTGGTGGCATGAATGAAATTGTGAAAGCAATGTACAAAATAGCTGTAGATGAAGGGGTTCAGTTTAAATTTAATGCAGCAGTAAGTAATATAGAAACAGTTGCTGGAATTGCTAAAAAAGTTAAGGTAAATAATGAATTTTTTGAAGCAGATGTAATAGTAGCGAATAGCGATTATGAACATACCGAACAAAAATTGTTGGAAAAACCAGATCAATCATACAGTGCAGAATATTGGGAAAACAGAACTATGTCTCCTTCTTCCTTATTATTTTATATTGGTTTGAATAAAAAAATTGAAGGGGTGCTTCATCATAATTTATTTTTTGATGAAGATTTTGAGTTGCATGCAGAAGAAATTTATTCTGATCCAAAATGGCCAACTAAACCATTGTTTTACGCTTCTTGCCCTTCGAAAACAGATTCGACTATTGCCCCTGAAGGTTGTGAGAACTTATTTTTTCTTATTCCCCTGGCACCCGGGTTGAAAGATTCCGAAGAAATGCGTGAAAAATATTTTCAACTTATTCTTGCACGATTTGAAAAACTTACGAAACAAACAATTTCAGATAGCATTATCGTAAAACGCAGTTACGCCATGGACGATTTTGTTAAAGATTATAATTCGTTTAAAGGAAATGCCTACGGATTAGCTAATACATTAATGCAAACAGCATTCTTCAAACCATCCTTACGATCAAAAAAGATAAAGAATTTATTTTTTACTGGACAACTTACAGTTCCTGGTCCAGGCGTTCCTCCATCTATAATTTCGGGTAGAGTAGTAGCGGACGAGGTTGAGAAGTATTTGAGGAAATAATTAAGTTGAAACTAAATTTAAATATTGTGCGGATCAATAACTCGTAAATCTGTTATTTTTTCAAAATTAATATAATTATGTGTGATTAAAATTAACCCGATGTACATTTTAAATCAATATATTAAAATGTAAAATCGGAGGAAGGAGGCTTAGGGATAGAAGCGGTCTCGTCATTTCTGACGAGATCCTATAAAAAACAATTAAATCAAAAAAGATATAGCGAATAGCCCGATCTCGTCTCGTCAGAAATGACGAGACGAGATAAGCCCCAAATAATTTTAGAAGTATTTATATTAATTATTTAAAAGATAAAATAAACTAAAATTATAAATTAATCAAATTTTATAAAGGGTATAAACAATAAAATTTCCATCACATAAATCGAATAAGAAACTCAATCAATCTGAAAAATGGTTGATTTAATAATGCTTAAACAAAAAAGCCTTTTCAAAA
>ENA-OFCX01000030-OFCX01000030.1-metagenomes-genome-assembly--contig:-NODE-30-length-71657-cov-4.935979_pt1 | contig 71657 bp, 60 predicted proteins | sample MGYA00153384_OFCX01 | MGnify analysis MGYA00153384
GCCAGCAGCGCCAGCGCGCCGCTCACCGAGAGCGCCGCCTCCGGCTCGTCGAGGATGTAGATGCCGTCGGCGCCGAAGCGGTTGGCGGCCAGCGCGAGGAACGACTCGCCGTGGGACTGTCCGTGGAGCGGGACGCCGCCGTAGATGGAGCGGTCCGGCGCGAACACCGAGCCGCCGTCGACGAATGCCGCGACGTTGTAGAAGCTCTCCGCTCGCAGGAAGTAGCCCCGGTTGGTCTTCGTCGCGCCGAGCACGGGCACCAGGCCACCCCCGAGAACGGGCCGCGGCACGGCCGGGAGCTCGCCGAGCCGTTCCAGCTCGCCGCCCTCGACCCAGAAGCAGGCGTAACGCGTCATGCCGGTCATGTGGCAGGCTGGCCGGTCCGAGTAGTTCAGGTACCAGAGGTTGCTCACATACAGGCCGGTGCCCAGCGTCGCCAGCGCGTCGGCGTGCACCAAGCCGCCCGGGGACAGCTCGAGCGACTCGGGCGATTCCATCGACGTGGCACCGTTCGATGCCAGGCCGTACTCGACCGCCGAGCGCGGTGAATTCAGCGTGTGCGCCGCGACGCCGGCTTCGATCAGCGCGATCCGGCCCGGCTTGGTGCGACCCTCCGTGGTAAAGCCCGGCGCCAGGCCGTGCGCGGTGTGTTCGGCCAGCGTGACCGATCCATGCAGGCGCTCGTGACCGTCCTGCAGCCGCATCAGGCTGGAGCTTCCGGTGCGGCGTGACTTGGCGCTGAAGCCGCTCCAGCTCAGCGCACCCAGCAACTCGGACATCGCGGCCGGGCTGAAGCAGGCCCGGTAAGCGCCGGGAGTCAATTTGCGCGACGGCCGCGCCAGCAGCGGCAGCCGGCCGGCATCCACCGCCACGCGCCGCATGAATTCGGCGTCGTGCCAGTGATTGCCCGCGTACGAGCGCTTGAGCGCCTTGTCGCCGGCGTGCACCAGGCACCAGTCGAAGTGAAAGCTGTCAACCTCGTGCCAGTGGCGCTGGCCGCGGCTGTCGGCGAAAGCGCGGACGACCGGGCCGCCGGCATAGAAACCGACGAAGTCGAGCCCGCGCGCGGCCTCGGCCACCGCCGTGATCACCTGCGCGGCAGTGGGCAACACGCCGCGTTCGATGCGCAGGCTGGACTCGATCTCGTCGGGCAGCAGCAGCCAGGGGTCGTCGCTGACCTCGTCGAGCTGGGCCGCCAGCAGCTCCGACTCGGCCTGCAGCGCCGCCCGGTCGAGCGCCGGCATGCCAGTCAGCGAGAGCCCGGATTCGATGCGCCGGCGGCCGCGCACCAACCCTATCGTCGCGCTGCCCTGCGTCACGTGGGTGGCCTGCCGCACGGCGGCCTGGTTGAAGCGGATGAAATGCGACACCTCGGAGCGCAGGTACAGGGTCACCCGGTCGACGCCCGCTGTAGGCCGACAAACCACCTCGGCCAGCGTTTCGAAATAGCTGCGCGTGATCAGCGGCGACGCCGCTGGTGTCGTCATGCCGCACCCCCGAACACCGCAACGTCGGTGAACTTGCAGGCCGGCGCGGCGTGGCCGACCCGGATCACCTGCGAAGGCTCACCCTTGCCGCAAAACGGCGTGCCCATCACCTCGAGCGTGCTGGCGTCGCCGACCATCGCCAGCGAGCGCCAGAAGGTGGCGCTGATGCCGCGGTAGTTCGGGTTGCGCACCACTTCGGCCAGTTGCCCGTGGCGGATCACGCGGCCGTATTCGCAGCCGAACTGAAATTTGTTGCGCGAGTCGTCGATGCTCCAGCTCAGGTTGGTCTGCATCAGCACGCCGTGCTCGACGCTGTCGATCAGCTGCTGCAGCGTCGATTCGCCGGGCTCGACGTTGAGATTGCTCATGCGGTCGATCGGTGCGCGGTTCCAGCTGCAGGCGCGCGCCGCGGCGACGCTGCCGAGTTCGGCACCACGGCTGCCCGCGCGCGCGGCCGACAAGGCGCTGCCGAGCGGCCTGATCAGGCGGCCGCGCTCGATGATGAATTCGCGCCGCGCCGGCGTGCCTTCGTCGTCGAACGCGCTGCTGGCGAACTGCTCGACGCGCGTCGGGTCGCAGGTCACGTTGAGCAGTTCGCTGCCGTAGGCGTATTGGCCGAACATGTCGAGCGTGACGAAACTGGTGCCGGCGAAGTTTCGTTCGTCGCCCAGGATGCGGTCGAGTTCGAGCGGGTGGCCGATCGACTCGTGGATCTGCAACATCATCTGATCGGGCATCAGGATCAGGTCCATCGGGCCGCTCGGGCATTGGCCGGCACGTGCCAGCGCCAGCGCTTCCCGCGCCACGCGCGGCGCGTCGGCGTGGAACTCGGCGCGGTCCAGCACCTCGAGCCCGCCCTGCTGGCAAAAGCCGTTGTACTGGCCGGCCGATGAGCGCGTCTGCGTCACGCCGTGGACCCGCGCAGTGGCCTGCAGCTGCGGCGTGACAAAGCTCCACACCTGCTCGGTGCGAGCGCCACCGCTGGTGAAGAACAGCTGTTGCGTGTCGACGCTCCACAGGCTGGCGGTCGAGTCGACGATGTCGGAGTCGAGCCGCAGCGCGGCGTTGGCGTCGGCCAGCAATGCCAGCTTGGCGCGCAGGCCGCTTGCCGACGATGGCCGCTCGACCCGGCTTGCGTAAGAGCCGCGGGCCGGCCGTCCAAACAACAGCGCGGGATCGAACAGCATCGTCGAGGCGCTGGCATGCGCGAGCCCACGGGCCTGTGCAAAAGCCGCCGCCAGGCCGGCTTCACTGCCGTCGCTGCTGGCGGCATAACCGAGGCCGCCACGGTCTGCCACCGTGACCATCACGCCCGCATCGCGCCCGCGTCGCGGCGCCTGCGCCACGCCCTGCCGGACCACCAGTTGTTCCGACCGCTCCACCACGCCGCGCACGGCCCAGTGCGCGACGTCGGGCACGACGCGCAGCGCCGCGGCTTCCAATCCTTCGAGCATCACAGCGGTCCTTCGACTACCACGCAGGGCACCCAGTTTACGGGCCAGTGTGCGGTGGCGTCGGGGTCGCCACGGGGCGGCCTGCGGCATGCCCGCGGTGTCCGGACACGCAAACGACGCGCCGCTGCCGCCACACCGCGCACTCGCACGCCAGGTGCAATGACCGTCACGACACGGTGGGGAACGCGCTCGTGGCGTTCCGGCGTCGTCGCGAGGGCCGCAATGCCACGCGGCGGCAATGACATGTGGCGGCAAAGATATGCGGCGTCAATCTCGTGCGGCATCCTCGGGCGGGTCGGTCATTACTCGACGACGTTGACGGATAGACCGCGGCGCGCGGTTTCGATGTACCTGATCATCATGTCGGCGCCGTCTCGCGCATCGTCTTGATGGCCTGATCGAGACTCACGTGATGCGTACTGTCGCCGCGCAGCGCCATGCGGGCGGCGTTGATCGCCTCGACCGAGGCGATCGCATGGCGTTCGATGCACGGAATCTGCATCCATCTGCCGACCAAATCGCGGGTCAGGGCGAGGTGATCTTCCATGCCGATCTCGGCGGCGTTTTCGACTTGCTCCGGCTTGCCGCCCATCACCGCACACAGCGCGCCGGCGGCCATGCTGCAGGCCACGCCGACCTCGACCTGGCAGCGGACCTCGGCGCCGGAGATGCTGGCGTTTTTCTTGCAGAGCAGGCCGCGTGCCGCGGCGGTGAAAAAGAAGTCGATCACCCCCTTCAGGCCCGCGTCCGGCACGAAACGCGTGTGGCAGTGCAGCACGGCCGGCACGATGCCGGCGGCGCCGTTGGTGGGCGTGGTGACGACATGGCCGCCGGCGGCGTTTTCATTGTTGACGGCCAACGCGTAAAGGTTGACCCGCGAGCATCTGCAGCGGATCACCGGGCGGCGCCGACCGATTAATGGCAGCCCATCAGCAACTCGGCGCTGTCCGAATCGACGCCGCTGAATCGCATGCCGTTGGCGTGGAACGGCAAGGGTTCGCAGCGGTAGAACAGCAGGTCGGTCTTCTCGGCGAATGCAATGTCGCGAACTCCGAGCGGGCCGAGCAGGCTGAGCCGCCGCGTGCTGCGGATCACTGCAAGCTCACCCGCAACGGCATCGATCTCGACCTCGTGCCGCTCGAAGCCGCGCAGGCCCGGCTTCACTGCTTTGTCGTTGCCGTGGCCCTTGCCGGTGTCGCCCAGCGAGCCGGAAGGTGTCGCGCAGATGCGCCGCGTCCGCATCGAGCCGTCCCTCGTGCTGCAGGCGCAGCGCGAACAGGCGCGGCGCACGTTGGACCGACCGTGCGCGAGCTCAGGGGGCCGATGCCGATCTTGAACAGGTTGAAGACCGACACCGCCGTCGTCAGATCCTGCCCGACCCGCGCCGCGTCGGCTGATCGCTATGCATAGTCGGACAGCGGCGGGCAGGTGCACATGAGGTGGCGGTCGCCCCAGACGTTGTCGACCCGCCCCACCGGCGACCAGTATTTGGCGCGTCGCAGGCTGGCCAGCGGGTAAGCCGCCTGCTCGCGGGTGTAGCCGTGCGGCCAATCGACGGCGAGCAGCGCGGCGGCCGTGTGCGGGGCGTTCTTCAGGACGTTGCGCTCGCGCGGCCAGGCGCCTGATTCAACCTGCGCGATCTCGCCGCGGATGGCGATCATGGCGTCGCAGAAGCGGTCGAGTTCGGCCAGCGATTCGCTCTCGGTCGGCTCGACCATCAACGTGCCGGCGACTGGAAAGCTGAGCGTGGGCGCGTGAAAGCCGTAGTCGATCAGGCGTTTGGCCACGTCTTCGGCGCTGATGCCTAGCGCGCCGCCGGTCGATTCTTTCAGCGGTCGCAGGTCGAGGACGCACTCGTGGGCGACGCCGCCGCCCCGGATACCCGGCACCTGCCCGCTGTAGCGCACCTCGTAGTGACCGGTCAAGCGCGCGGCGATGTAGTTGGCCGACAGGATTGCGGTCTCGGTGGCGGCCTGCAGGCCCTCGGCGCCCATCATGCGCATGTACATCCAGCTGATCGGCAACACCGCGGCATTGCCCAGCGGTGCGGCGCTGATGGCGCCGACGGCGTGCGCGTCGCGTTCGGCGCCGAGGCCGGACGACCGGTGGGTGGGCAGGTAAGGCACGAGGTCTTCGACCACGCACACCGGGCCGACGCCGGGCCCACCGCCGCCATGCGGAATGCAGAAGGTCTTGTGCAGATTCAGGTGGCTGACGTCGCCGCCGAATTCGCCCGGCGCGGCCACGCCGACCAGCGCATTCATGTTGGCGCCGTCCACGTAGACGCGCCCGCCGTGAACGTGGATCAACTCGCACAGCGCCTTCACGTGCGGGTCGAACACGCCGTAGGTGGAAGGGTAGGTGATCATCATCGCGGCCAGCCGCCCGCGGTGCTGTTCGCACTTGGCCCGCAGGTCGTCCATGTCGACGTTGCCGAGCGCATCGCACTTCGTCACGACGACCTGCATGCCGGCCATTTGTGCGCTGGCCGGGTTGGTGCCGTGGGCCGACTCGGGGATCAGGCAGATGTTGCGCTGGCCTTCACCGTGCGCTTCGTGGAAGGCACGGATCACCAGCAGGCCTGCGTATTCACCTTGCGAGCCGGCGTTCGGCTGCAGGCTGATGCCGCGGTAGCCGGTGGCTTGGCACAGCCAGGCCTCGAGCTGCACGCGCAGCATCTCGTAGCCCGCCAGCTGATCGAGCGGCGCGAACGGATGGATGTGGGCGAACTCGGGCCAGGTGATCGGAATCATCTCGCTGGTGGCGTTGAGCTTCATCGTGCACGAGCCGAGCGGGATCATCGTGCGGTCCAGTGCCAGGTCTTTGTCGGACAGCCTGCGGATGTAGCGCAGCATCTCGGTCTCGCTGTGGTGGCTGTTGAACACCGGGTGCGTCAGGAACTCGCTGCTGCGCACCAGCGCCGCCGGGATCAGCGGGGCGATGCCGCTGTCGAACGCCGCCACTTCGGGCAGCGCCCGCTCGCCGGCGAACAGCCGCCACAGCAGCGCCAGGTCGTCGCGCGTGGTGGTCTCGTCCAGCGTGATGCCCAGCGTGGTGGCGCTGGCGCGGCGCAGGTTACAGCCTTGCGCGCGCGCTGCCTGCAGCAACGATTCGGTGGCCCCACCGCTCTGGATGTGCAGCGTGTCGAAGCCGCTGTCTTGCAGCAGCGTGACGCCCAACTGCTTCAACCCCGCGGCCAGCACCGCCGTGTAGCTGGCGACGCGGCGAGCGATGCGTTGCAAGCCGCGTGGGCCGTGGTACACGGCGTACATGCTGGCCACGACGGCGGGCAGCACCTGCGCCGTGCAGATGTTGCTGGTGGCCTTTTCTCGGCGGATGTGCTGCTCGCGCGTCTGCAACGCCAATCGATAGGCCGGCGCGCCGTGCGCGTCGATGCTGACGCCGACCAGCCGGCCCGGCATCGAGCGCTTGAACTCGTCGCGGCAGGCCAGGAAGGCCGCGTGCGGGCCGCCGTTGCCCATCGGCATGCCGAAGCGCTGCGTGTTGCCGACCACGATGTCGGCGCCCATCTCGCCGGGCGACTTCAGCAGCGTCAGCGCCAGCAGGTCGGCCGCCACGATGGCCAGGCCGCCGCGTGCGTGCACGGCATCGATCACCGGCTGCAGCGCATGCACCACGCCGTTCACGCCAGGGTATTGCAGCAGCACCGCGAAGGCGTCGACGGCGCCGGCTTCCGCGGCGGCGCCAGTGCGCACTTCGATGCCGAGCGGGCGGGCGCGCGTGTGCACCACCTCGAGCGTTTGCGGCAACACGTCGTCGGCCACATAGAACACGTTCGAGGTCGACTTGCCGACCCGCATCGCCAGCGTCATCGCCTCGGCCGCCGCGGTCGCTTCGTCGAGCATCGAGGCGCCGGCGATGGCCATGCCGCTCAAGTCGCAGACCATCGTCTGGAAGTTCATCAGCGCTTCCATGCGGCCTTGCGAGATCTCGGCCTGGTAGGGCGTGTAGGCGGTGTACCAGGCCGGGTTTTCGAGGATATTGCGCAGGATGACGCCGGGCGTGTGGGTGCCGTGGTAGCCCTGGCCGATGAAGCTCTTGAGCACGCGGTTGCAGCCCGCCATCGCCTTCAGTTCCGCCAGCGCCAGCGCCTCGCCCAACGGCTCCGGCAGTGTCATTGGGTGGCCCAGCGCGATGGCGCGCGGCACCACGGCGTCTATCAGGGCGCGACGCGACGCTGCGCCGATGACGGTCAGCATGTGCTGTTCGTCGTCGTCGCGGATGCCGATGTGGCGGGCCACGAATTCGGTGGCGTTTTCAAGCTCGCGCAAGGGCTTGTGGGCAGACATCAACATGGCAGTGCTTCCAGCGGCGTGGGGTCGGGGCAGGGTGGTGAGTGCGCAATCGGGCGCAGGGCCGGGTCAGGCGCTCTTGACCAGCTCATCGTAGGCCGCCGAGTCCATCAGCTGCGCCAGTTCGGCCGGTTCGCTGATCCGGACCTTGAAAAACCAGCCGGCATCGAGCGGTGCGCTGTTGGCCAGCGACGGATCGGCGCGCAGCGTCTCGTTGACCTCGACGACTTCGCCGCTGACGGGCATGTAGAGGTCGGCCGCGGCCTTGACGGACTCGACCACACCGGCGACGTCGCCCTTCTTGAACGTGGAACCGACGGCCGGCAGATCGACGAACACCACATCGCCCAGCGCATCTTGCGCGTGCACGGTGATGCCGACCACCGCCGCAGCGCGATCGTCGACGGTGATCCATTCGTGGTCGGGGGTGTACATCGTGGTCATGCGAACTCCTGAGTGGGGTGACGGGATACGGGTGGCTGGTCGACCGGTCGCCGGGGTGGCGCTTTCAGCCGACATTGGACGGTGCGCGAGCGGTCAGCCGCGGTGGTAGCGGTGCGGCGCAAACGGCATCGGGCTGACGCGCATCGGCTGGCGTTTGCCGCGCACCTCGGCATACACCTCTTGGTGGGGCAGCGCGTGGTTGGTGGCGAGATAGGCCATCGCGATCGGCTTGTCGACCGTCGGTGCGAGCGTGCCGCTGGTCACGCGCCCAAGCTTGTGGCCGTGGGCATCGACGATGACAGCGCCTTCGCGCACCGGCAGCCGCTCCATGCCGATCAGACCGACCCGCTTGATGCTGGTGCCGGTGGTCAATTGCGCGTCGACGACATCGGCGCCGGGATAGCCGCCGGCGCGGGCGCCACCAGCACGTCGGACCTTCTGGATCGCCCAGGTCAGACCGGCTTCGACCGGCGTGGTGGTGTCGTCGATGTCGTGTCCGTACAGGCACAGTCCGGCCTCCAACCGCAGCGTGTCGCGGGCGCCGAGTCCCGCGGGCCTGACCTCGGGCAGCGCCAGCAGCGCGCGAGCCAGTGCAACGGTCTGCACGGCTTCGACCGAGATTTCAAAGCCGTCCTCACCGGTGTAGCCCGAGCGCGTGACGTAACAGTTGGCGCCGGCCAGCGTCAGCGGGGCGCCGGTCATGAAGGTGAGGCGAGTCGCGTCGGTATTCAGCCGGGCCAGCGCCTGCGCCGCCTGCGGGCCCTGCAATGCGAGCAGCGCGCGGTCGGGCAAGGTCTGCACCGTGCAGCGGTGGCCGATGTGGGTGACCAGGTGGCGCACGTCGGCAGCCTTGCAGCCGGCATTCACGACCAGAAAAAAATCGTGTTCGCGCCGTGTGATCATCAAGTCGTCGAGGATGCCGCCGTTGCTGCCCGTGAAGAAGCCGTAGCGCTGCTTGTCCACCGACAGGTCGACCACGTCGACCGGCACCAGCGATTCGAGGGCGCGCGCGGCATCAATGCCCACCAGCCGCAGTTGCCCCATGTGGGAGACGTCGAACAGCGAGGCGGCGCTGCGTGTGTGGCGATGCTCGGCCAGGATGCCTGCCGGGTAACTGACCGGCATGTTGTAGCCCGCAAACGGCACCATCTTGGCGCCCAACTCGAGGTGCAGCGCGTGCAGTGGCGTCGTCAAAGATTGGCTGTGGCTCATGGCGGAATTCTCGCGAGGGCAATCGAGTAGCCGACACCCAGGAATGGTGTCGGGAATGCCCTCACTGTCCGCTTTACCTGAGAGATTGGCGACCGCTGCGTACGGCGGTCGCTTGCCCCTTCGGTGGACCCACTCGGGGCGGGTCTCTCTCCAGCGAGGAACGCTTCAACTGAAGCGCTTGCCAGTCCTTTTGCCTGAGCGTTCGAGCCGATTTTTCGACCGGATCTGCGCCTTCGGCGGCTTCTCGAGGAAGCTCTCTCCTGACCGGTTAAGTGTAGCAGCGGGCTCGCGATTCGGGCATGGCCAGCGCTGCGCGTCGGCGAGTTGGCCGCCGATAATTGCGCCCCATGACACAGGCAAATGAATGGCTCACGGTCGAATCTCTAGACCTCGAGGCGCAGGGCGTGGCCCGCAACAGCGAGGGCAAGGTGGTGTTCATCGAGGGTGCCTTGCCGACCGAGCAGGTGCAGGTCAGCGTGCAGCGTCGCAAGAACAACTGGGAGCAGGCGCAGGTGACAGCGCTGAGGCGTGAGAGTTCGCAGCGGGTGCGTCCGCAGTGCCCGCACTTCGGCGTGTGCGGCGGCTGCAAGATGCAGCATTTGCACGTTGGCGCGCAGGTCGCGACCAAGCAGCGCGCGCTCGAGGACGCGCTGTGGCACCTCGGCAAGGTCAGGCCCGAACAGCTGCTGCGGCCGATCGAAGGCCCGGCCTGGCGCTACCGCTACCGGGCTCGGCTGTCGGTGCGCTACGTTGCAAAAAAGGGCAAGGTGCTGGTGGGCTTCCACGAGCGCAAGTCGAGCTACGTGGCCGACATGGACAGCTGCGAGGTGCTGCCGCTGCACCTGAGTGCGCTGCTGCTGCCGCTGCGCACGCTGATCGCCGGCATGGAGCAGCGTGACCGTCTGCCTCAGATCGAAGTGGCGCTGGGCGATGCGGTGACGGCGCTGGTGCTGCGGCACCTCGAACCGCTCAGCATGGCCGATTTGCAGAGGCTGCGCGACTTCGCCGCGCTGTACGGCGTGCAATGGTGGCTGCAGTCGAAGGGTCCGGACACGGTAGTGCGGCTGGATGCCGAAGGTCCGGAGCTTTGCTACACCTTGCCGGAGTTCGGCATCTCGATGCCGTTCAGGCCGACCGACTTCACGCAGGTCAACCACCAGATCAACCGGGTGCTCGTGGCGCGCGCCGTGCGGCTGCTGCAGCCCGGCCCGGATGAGCGGGTGATCGACTGGTTTTGCGGCCTGGGCAACTTCACCTTGCCGCTGGCCACGCTGTGTCGCGAGGTGCTGGGCATCGAGGGCAGCGAGTCACTGGTGCAAAGGGCACGCGACAACGCAGCGCGCAACGGCTTGGCGGAGCGCGCCACATTCACTGCGCGCAACCTGTTCGAGCTCACGCCCACCGATCTTGCGTCGTTCGGCGGGGCCGACAAGTGGCTGGTCGATCCGCCGCGGGAGGGCGCCTTCGCGTTGGCGAAGATTTTGGCGGACGTGGCGGCCGACCCCACCCTGGCGCCGGGGTACCGCCTGCCGGGGCGCATCGTCTACGTGAGCTGCAATCCTGCGACGTTGGCGCGCGACGCCGGGTTGCTGGTGCACCAGGCCGGCTACCGCTGCATGGCGGCGGGTGCGGTCAACATGTTCCCGCACACGGCCCACGTGGAAAGCCTGGCGGTCTTCGAACGCTGAAAAAACAAAAGGCCCCGCAGGGCCTTTTATTTGCAGGGCGAAAGAAATCAGTCGCTGTTTCCGCCAATGCCAAACAGCGCCAGCAGACCCTGGAACACGTTGTAGACGCTCAGGTAAACGCCCAGCGTGGCGGTGATGTAGTTGGTCTCGAGACCGTCCTTCACGCGCTTTAGGTCATGCAGGATGAAGGCGGAGAAAATCGCAACCACCAGCACCGTCAATGTCAACATCAATGCGCTCGACTGGATGAAGAAGTTGGCGATCATCGCCACCATCACCAACACGGCACCGATCATCAGCCACTTGCCCATCGTGCTCAGATCGCGCTTGATGATGCTCGACAGCGAAGCCATCACCAAAAAGATGGCGCTGGTACTGGCGAACGCCATCATGATCAGGCTCGCACCATTCGACATGCCGAGCACCGCGCCGACCATGCGCGACAGCATCAACCCCATGAAGAAGGTGAATGCCAGCAGGATCGGTACGCCGGCCGATGTGTTTTTGTTTTTCTCGATGGCGTACATGAACCCAAACGCGCCGACCAAAAACACGATGAGCCCGATACCGGGTGTCATGGCACGGGCCAAACCAGTGCTCACGCCAACCCAGGCGCCCAGCACGGTTGGCACCATCGACAGCGCGAGCAACCAGTAGGTGTTGCGGAGAACCCGGTTTCGTTGCTCGGTCGATATCGACGAGCCCGCGTAACCGGGATAAGCAGCTTGCAGGTTTTCGTTCATGACAACTCCAGATTAAATCGGTTCTTCAAACGTTATAGAGGATACAAGCAAGCTCGGCAGTACCAACTCAATGTCCCCACGAAACGGGGCAATATCGACGGTGCCCCGCAACATCTGGACGCGCTGTTGCCCGTGGTTAAATTGTGAGTCCAGTCAACCGGATTTCAAGACCCATGAAGACCAAGCCGTGCCTGTGCCTTGAAGATGTCAAGCTGATGGCCGCAGCGGCTGAGGCAGAAGCCGTGCGCCACGGTTGGGCGGTGGTGATTGCCATCGTCGACGACGGCGGGCATCTGATGTGGCTGCAACGTCTGGATGGAGCGGCTCCACTGTCGAGTCACATCGCTCCGGCCAAGGCCCGTACCTCCGCGCTCGGCATGCGCGAATCGCGTATTTACGAAGAAATGATCAATGGGGGGCGGATTTCGTTTCTCAGCGCGCCGGCGGTGGAAGGGCTGCTCGAGGGCGGCGTGCCGGTGTTCGTGGACGGGCACTGCGTCGGCGCGGTTGGCGTCAGCGGCGTCAAATCGGCCGAAGATGCCCAGATTGCCAAGGCGGGCATCGCTGCGCTCGGGCTCTGATTTGCTTCGACGAGGCGCCTTGGGATTGGCGCCTTCTAGGCGCTGTCGCAGAGAGTTTTGAGACAACTACAATTTGGGGGTTTGTCCTGCCCCGGCATGTCGGTGGAAACAGGATGTCGACCTGCAAGATTTGGATCGTGTTTGTCCGACGCTGACCGTTAACGGCGCGCTGGGTTGCCGCGGGGCTCACAGCCCCGCAATACGGAGTACAGGTGCTGTCACCACTAATCAAACCCCAGGCCCAGGCTGTGCTAGCGCTCGCCGACGGAACCGTGTTCCGGGGCATCTCGATCGGCGTCACCGGGTACACGGTCGGCGAAGTTGTTTTCAACACGTCGCTCACCGGCTACCAGGAAATCCTGACTGACCCGAGCTACTGCCGCCAGATCGTCACGTTGACCTACCCGCACATCGGCAATTGCGGTGTCAATGGCGAAGACCTCGAATCAAGCCGCGTGTTCGCCAGCGGTTTGGTCATCAAGGACTTGCCGGTTCTGGAATCGAATTTCCGCATGACGATGACACTTTCGCAATACCTGCAAAGGCAGGGCACCGTTGCCATCGCCAACATCGACACCCGTCGCCTGACCCGCCTGCTGCGCACCAACGGGGCACAGAACGGCTGCATCCGGGCGCTGTCGATGGGTGCGTCGCTGACCGCCGCCGACGAAGCAGACGCGGTCGCGCGAGCCCGCTCGGCACCAAGCATGTTCGGGCTGGACCTCGCTCTCACAGTGACCAATCCAGAGCCACACGAATGGACCGAGACGGAATGGGCGCTTGGCGTCGGCCATGGTCAGCAGACCGCTGCGCGCTTTCGCGTTGTCGCTTACGACTTTGGCATCAAGCGCAACATTCTGCGCATGCTCGCCAGTCGCGGCTGTGCCGTGACGGTGCTGCCGGCTCAGACGTCGGCCGCCCAGGCGTTGCAATACCGGCCGGACGGCATCTTCCTCAGCAACGGCCCGGGCGACCCCGAGCCGTGCGACTACGCGATCCGGGCCACGCGCGAGCTGATGGAAACCGGTGTGCCGATGTTCGGCATCTGTCTGGGCCACCAGATCATGGCGCTGGCCAGCGGCGCCAAGACGTACAAGATGAAGTTCGGCCACCACGGCGCCAACCATCCGGTCAAGGACCTGGACAGTGGCCGGGTCAGCATCACCAGCCAGAACCATGGATTCGCTGTCGACGCGGCGACCTTGCCGGGCAACCTTCGCACCACGCATGTCTCGCTGTTCGACCACACCTTGCAGGGTCTAACGCGCACCGACCGGCCGGCCTTCAGCTTTCAGGGCCATCCGGAAGCAGCACCGGGGCCAAACGACATTGCCTACCTTTTTGACCGTTTCACTGCGCTGATGGAGGCCCGCAACGGCGCTGCGGCCAGGAGCCCCCATGCCTAAGCGCACCGACCTTCACTCCATCCTGATCATCGGTGCAGGCCCGATCATCATCGGGCAGGCCTGCGAATTCGATTACTCGGGCGCGCAGGCCTGCAAGGCGCTGCGCGAGGAGGGCTTCAAGGTCATCCTCGTCAACAGCAACCCGGCGACGATCATGACCGACCCCGAGATGGCGGACGTGACCTACATCGAGCCGATCACGTGGCAGGTGGTCGAAAGGATCATCGCCAAGGAACGCGCGGCCTTTCCCGGCGAGGCGATGGCGCTGCTGCCGACGATGGGCGGGCAAACCGCGCTCAATTGCGCTCTCGAACTGCACCGCCACGGCGTGTTGGCGAAACACGGCGTCGAAATGATCGGCGCCAATGAGGTCGCCATCGAGAAGGCCGAAGACCGTTTGAAGTTCAAGGATGCGATGACGCGCATCGGCCTGGGCTCGGCGCGCAGCGGCATCGCCCACAGCATGGAAGATGCGTTGGCGGTCCAAAAGCGCATCACAGCCGAAATCGGCGCAGCTGGCGACATGACGGGGTTTCCGATGGTGGTCCGCCCAAGTTTTACGCTGGGCGGCACCGGCGGCGGCATTGCCTACAACCCGGACGAGTTCGAAGAGATCTGCAAACGCGGGCTGGACCTGTCACCGACCAAGGAACTGCTGATCGAGGAAAGTCTGATCGGCTGGAAAGAGTACGAGATGGAGGTGGTGCGCGACAAGTCCGACAACTGCATCATCGTCTGCGCGATCGAAAACCTCGACCCGATGGGCATCCACACCGGCGACTCGATCACGGTGGCTCCGGCGCAGACCCTGACCGACAAGGAATACCAGCTGCTGCGCAACGCCAGCATCGCCATCCTGCGCGAGATCGGCGTCGAGACCGGCGGCTCCAACGTGCAGTTCGCGATCAACCCGGAAGACGGCCGCATGGTCGTGATCGAGATGAATCCGCGCGTTTCGCGCTCGTCTGCGCTGGCGTCGAAAGCGACCGGCTTTCCGATCGCCAAGGTCGCCGCCAAGCTGGCGGTCGGCTACACGCTCGACGAGTTGCGCAACGACATCACCGGCGGCGCCACGCCGGTCAGCTTCGAACCCAGCATCGACTACGTGGTGACGAAGATCCCGCGTTTCGCGTTCGAAAAGTTCCCGGCGGCCGATTCACGCCTGACGACACAGATGAAGTCGGTCGGCGAGGTGATGGCGATGGGTCGCACCTTTCAGGAAAGTTTCCAGAAGGCGCTGCGTGGCCTGGAAACCGGCATCGACGGACTGTCCGAGCGCACCTCATGCACCCAGGCTGACCGCGATGAGATCGTGCAGGAGATTGGTGAAGCCGGACCCGAGCGCATCCTTTATGTGGCGGACGCCTTTCGCATCGGCATGAGCCTGCAGGAGGTGTTCGAAGAAACTGCCATCGACCCGTGGTTCCTGGCGCAGATCGAGCAGTTGGTGCAGCACGAGCAGGCCTTGCGAGGCCGCACGCTCGACAGCCTGAGCGTGGAGGAACTGCGGTTTATGAAGTCGAAAGGCTTTTCGGACCGGCGTTTGGCGACATTGCTGGGCACCCATCAGCATGCCGTGCGCGCCCAGCGTCACGGGCTTGGTGTGCGGCCGGTCTACAAGCGGGTCGACACCTGCGCGGCCGAGTTCGCCACGCAGACCGCGTATCTGTATTCGAGCTACGAGACGGCCGAGGGCGAATGCGAAGCGGCGCCGACCGACCGCCGCAAGGTGATCGTGCTGGGCGGCGGGCCGAACCGCATCGGGCAGGGCATCGAATTCGACTACTGCTGCGTGCACGCATCGCTGGCACTGCGCGCCGACGGCTATGAAACCATCATGGTCAACTGCAACCCCGAGACCGTGTCGACCGACTACGACACCTCGGACCGCCTGTATTTCGAGCCGGTCACGCTGGAAGACGTGCTCGAGATCGTCGACAAGGAAAAGCCGGTCGGCGTGATCGTTCAGTACGGCGGGCAGACGCCACTGAAGCTGGCGTTGGACCTCGAACGTGCCGGCGTGCCGATCATCGGCACATCGCCCGACAGCATCGACATGGCCGAGGACCGCGAGCGTTTCCAGAAGCTGTTGCACGAGCTCGGCCTGAAGCAGCCTCCGAACCGCACTGCGCGCACCGAGGAGCAGGCGCTGTTGCTGGCGCAAGAGATCGGCTATCCGCTGGTGGTGCGCCCGAGCTACGTGCTGGGCGGGCGCGCAATGGAGATCGTGCACGGCGACAAGGATCTCGAGCGCTACATGCGCGAGGCGGTGCGTGTCAGCGAAAAATCGCCGGTGCTGCTCGACCGTTTCCTGGATGACGCAATCGAGGTCGACGTCGACTGCATCAGCGACGGCACCGAGGTGATGATCGGCGGCATCATGGAACACGTCGAACAAGCCGGTATCCATTCCGGCGACTCGGCCTGTTCCCTGCCGCCGTATTCGCTGCCCAAGGCTTTGCAGGACGAGATGCGGCGCCAGACCACGCTGATGGCGAAGGCGCTGAAGGTAATCGGCCTGATGAACGTGCAGTTCGCGATCCAGGGCAACTTCGACGCTTCGGGCAAAGGTGCGGTTGTCTATGTGCTCGAGGTCAATCCGCGCGCTTCTCGCACGGTGCCGTTTGTGTCGAAGGCCACGGGGCAGGCGCTTGCCAAAATTGCGGCACGCTGCATGGTGGGACAACGCCTGGCGCAGCAGACCGGCGTCAAGGGCGAAGTGATCCCGCCGTATTACTCGGTCAAGGAAGCGGTATTCCCGTTCAACAAGTTTCCAGGCGTCGACCCGATCCTCGGTCCGGAGATGCGTTCCACGGGCGAGGTGATGGGCACCGGCCGGAGCTTCGGCGAGGCGATGCTGAAGAGTCAGCTCGGCGCGGGCTCGCGGCTGCCGTCGAAGGGAACGGTGTGCATCACGGTGAAGAATTCAGACAAGGCGCGGGCCGTTGCCGTCGCGCGCGACCTGCATGTGCTCGGTTTTCACATCGTCGCGACACGCGGCACCGCGTTTGCCATCGCCGAGGGTGGCGTGCCGGTGCGGCCCGTCAACAAGGTGAACGACGGACGCCCACACATCGTCGACATGGTCAAGGCGGGCGACATCCAGCTGGTGTTCACGACCGTGGACGAGACCCGCACCGCGATTGCCGATTCGCGCCATATCCGGCAGGCCGCGCTCGCCCACCGCATCACCTACTACACCAGCATGGCCGGCTGCGAGGCTGCCGTGGAAGGCATGAAGCACCAGGACGCGCTGTCTGTCCTGTCGTTGCAGGAACTGCACGCCGAACTGCACTAAACTGCACATTGCGCAACGATCGCCGCCGGTAGTTCCGGCGGCGTCGTCGTTTTTGACCACGCTTTTGTTTCAGTTACCTTAGGTTGGATTTCCATGGCCACGATTCCCCTGACCCGGCGCGGTGCCGACAAGCTCAAGGACGAACTTCACCGACTGAAAACTGTGGAGCGCCATGCCGTGATCCAGGCGATTTCCGAAGCGCGCGCGCAGGGCGACCTGTCGGAGAACGCAGAGTACGAAGCGGCAAAGGACAAGCAGGGCTTCATCGAGGGCCGCATTCTCGACATCGAAGGCAAGTTGGCTGCGGCGCAGATCATCGAACCGGCGACCCTGGACGCCGACGGCAGGATCGTGTTTGGCTCCACCGTCCATCTGGAAGACGAGGCCAGCGCCGTGCGTGTCACTTATCAGATCGTCGGTGACGACGAGGCCGACCTGAAGCTGGGCTTGATCTCGATCAGTTCGCCGATCGCGCGTGCCTTGATTGGCAAGACCACGGGCGACGTCGCCGAGGTGCAGGCGCCCGGCGGGATCAAGCATTACGAAATCATCGAAGTGCGCTATATCTAAGCGGCATGGCGGCTCGTGCATCGGCGCTGCTCGCCGCAATGTGGGCCGGCGTACTTCTGAGCATTGGCGCGATTGGCGCGCCATCTGCGTTCGCTGTTCTGGCGGCACCCGACGCGGGTCGGGTTGCAGGGCGCATGTTCGCTGCCGAGGCTCAACTCGGCATTGCTATCGCAGTGGTGCTGCTGCTGCTAGAGCGCCGGCGCTCCGCCCGGTTCGAAACGCCGTTGTTCACGTTGGAACTGGGTTTGCTGTTCGGTGCGATCTTCTGCACCGTGGCGGGCTACTTCGCGTTGCAGCCGTTGTTGGCGGTGGCCCGCGAGGGGCGGGGTGCGTTGTCGTTCGGCGCACTGCACGCTGGGTCGGCCGTGATGTATGCCATCAAGGGTCTGCTGGTTCTGGCGCTGGCGTGGCGGCTGATCAGGGCTTCAGACCAAGCGGGAATGAAGTCGACCGTTTAGTCGACTTGTTTCTTCTTGATGCTGGTGACACGCCGGCGAGCGCGCTTGAGTTCGCCACCTTTAGTGACACGTTCGTTGCCCAGCACTTTGATCTTTTTGATCTGAGCGCGATGATTGCCGCTTTTCGAGAATTTCAAGATTTTGACGATCTTCGGTCCGGCCATGCGGTCGCTGCGTTCCGCTTTTTCTTTCGGCGGCATCGGGCGCCACAGCACCAACAGCTTGCCGATGTGCTGGATCGGTGCCGCTTCCAGGTCCTCCGCCAACGACTGGAGAATCGACTCGCGCCGCGCACGCTCATCCGAAAAAACACGCACCTTGATCAGGCCGTGCGCATTCAATGCCGCATCGACTTCGTTCTTGACCGCAACAGTGAGTCCATCGGCGCCGATCATCACCACCGGGTCGAGATGGTGTGCGTCGGCACGTTGCGCTTTGCGCTGGGTGGGGGTCAGTTGAATAGCGGCCATGCCTTTATTATCGACGTGGAATGAAGACGCAGACCAAGAGCAAGAAGGTGAACAAGGCGTGGCTGCACGACCATGTCAACGACACCTATGTGAAGCTGGCGCGGCAGGAGGGCTACCGAGCGCGCGCGGCCTACAAGCTCAAAGAGATTGACGAAAGCCTGCATCTGCTCAAGCCGGGTCAATTGGTGGTCGACCTGGGCGCCGTGCCGGGCGCCTGGAGTCAGTACGTGCGCCGCAAGTTTGCACCGCGCGAGGCGGGCACCGGCGGGGCCGCGGTGGGCTCGCTCAACGGGATCATCATCGCACTCGACCTGCTGCCATTCGAGCCGATCGAGGGCGTGCATTTCATCCAGGGCGATTTTCGCGAGCAATCGGTGCTGGCCGAACTCGAGGCGCGGCTGGCGGGCCGCTCGGTCGATGTGGTGGTCAGCGACTTGGCGCCCAACCTCTCGGGGGTCGACAGTTCAGATTCGGCCCGTATCGCCCACCTGGTCGAACTGGCGGTCGAATTCGCTGTCCAACACCTTCACGCCCACGGAGCGCTGGTGTGCAAGCTGTTTCACGGCAGTGGCTACGGCGAATTGACGCAGCTGTTTAAAAGTAGCTTCCGGACCGTCAAGGCGATCAAGCCGAAAGCCTCACGCGACAAATCGTCTGAAACCTTTTTGGTCGGCATTGGTCCGAAGCGCGTGGCCTCAGCACTCGACACACCTGGTTGAATCTCGCAGGCTCCGTCGTGGCGGGGACGCCAGCGTGGGGATAGTTGAGCGGCTCGTGGCCGCCGGGCTTGAGTGAACTAAAATTAGACATATATGTAGCGCATGGCAAAAGCTGAATTGCGTTGCCTTCGTCGTTATTTCCCGGAAAAGGAGCCGCGGTGAACAATCAATGGTTTTCTAAAGTCGCAGTCTGGCTGGTCATCGCGCTGGTGCTTTTCACGGTGTTCAAGCAGTTTGACCGCAGCACCACGCAGAGCGGCTCGATCGGTTACTCCGACTTTCTCGAGGAGGTGCGAAGCAAGCGCATCAAGACGGTGCAGTTGCAGGAAGGTCCCGGCGGCAGCACCGAGATTCGTGCCCGCACGACCGACGACAAAGAGTTGCGCACCACCGCCACCTACCTCGATCGTGGGTTGGTTGGCGATTTGATCAACAACGGCATCAAGTTCGATGTCAAGCCGCGCGAAGAGCCTTCGTTCCTGTTGAGCTTGCTCGCTTCATGGGGGCCGATCCTGTTGCTGATCGGCGTGTGGATCTACTTCATGCGGCAGATGCAGGGTGGCGGCAAGGGTGGCGCGTTCAGCTTTGGAAAGTCCAAAGCTCGGATGCTTGACGAAGCCAACAACACCACCACGTTTGCCGACGTGGCGGGCTGCGACGAAGCCAAGGAAGAGGTCAAGGAATTGGTGGACTTCCTGAAGGATCCGCAGCGGTTTCAAAAGCTGGGCGGACGGATTCCTCGAGGCGTATTGCTTGTAGGACCCCCAGGAACCGGTAAGACGCTGCTCGCCAAGGCGATCGCCGGCGAAGCCAAGGTGCCGTTTTTCTCGATCTCGGGTTCAGACTTCGTCGAGATGTTCGTCGGTGTCGGTGCCGCTCGAGTGCGTGACATGTTTGAGCAGGCCAAGAAAAGCTCGCCCTGCATCATCTTCGTGGACGAAATCGATGCGGTGGGTCGCCATCGCGGTGCCGGCTTGGGTGGCGGCAACGACGAGCGCGAGCAGACCCTCAATCAGATGCTGGTTGAGATGGACGGCTTCGAAACCAACCTGGGTGTGATTGTGATGGCGGCCACCAACCGTCCAGACATCCTCGACCCGGCGTTGTTGCGGCCTGGCCGTTTCGACCGCCAGGTGTACGTCACCTTGCCCGACGTGCGCGGCCGCGAGCAGATTCTCAACGTGCACATGCGCAAGGTTCCGGTGGGGCAAGATATCCGTGCTGACATCCTGGCACGCGGCACACCCGGGTTCTCGGGTGCTGACTTGGCCAATCTTGTCAACGAAGCGGCCTTGTTCGCCGCACGGCGCGCCGGACGGGTGGTCGAAATGCTCGACTTCGAGCGCGCAAAAGACAAGATCATGATGGGCCCGGAGCGCAAGTCGATGGTCATGCCGGAGGAGGAGCGCAAGAACACGGCTTATCACGAATCAGGCCATGCCCTGGTGGCGCGGCTGATGCCCAAGACCGACCCGGTGCACAAGGTGACCGTGATTCCTCGCGGACGCGCCCTCGGAGTGACGATGCAATTGCCGGAAGGCGATCGCTACAGCCTTGACAAGGAGCGCATGTTGAGCACGATTTCGGTGCTTTTCGGTGGCCGCATTGCTGAAGAGGTGTTCATGAATCAAATGACCACTGGCGCCAGCAACGACTTCGAACGGGCCACGCAGATCGCCCGAGACATGGTGACCCGCTACGGTATGACAGACGAACTGGGGCCGATGGTTTATGCCGAGAACGAGGGCGAGGTTTTCCTTGGCCGGTCGATCACCAAGCAGGTCAATGTGTCGGAGCAGACGATGCAAAAGGTCGATTCGGTGATTCGACGAATCATCGACGAGCAGTACGCCATAGCGCGCAAGCACATCGAGGGCAACCAGGACAAGATGCACGCGATGGCTCGGGCGCTGCTTGAATGGGAAACCATCGACAGCGATCAGATTGAGGACATCATGAATGGCCGGCCGCCGCGGCCGCCTAAGGATTGGACGCCCTCTCCCAACAAGTCCAGTGGGCCGACGCCCCCGGCGGTCACCCCAGACAGCGCCCCGGCAACGGCCTGATCGTCCAACGCGCATGGCAACGGGGCTTCGGCCCCGTTCTCATTGCCGATTCACGAACAAGCCCTCTGTGCACTGGCAGACCCAGAGACACCTCATCGATCTCGATCGTCCGCGCGTGATGGGGATCGTGAATGTCACGCCCGACTCTTTCTCGGACGCGGGCCGGCACGCTGGCCCGCGTGATGCCATTGCGCACTGCGAGCGCCTCGTCAGGGAGGGCGTTGACCTGCTCGATATCGGCGGCGAGTCGACACGGCCCGGTGCGCGACCGGTGACGGTCGATGACGAGCTTGCTCGCGTGTTGCCCGTGCTGCGCGCTGCGCTCGAAATGGGCGTGGCGGTGTCCGTGGACACCTGCAAGACCGAGGTGATGCGTCAGGCACTCGACCTCGGGGTCGACGTGATCAACGACGTGGCAGCGTTGGTTGCGCCGGGTGCCATCGATGTGATCGCAGCCAACGCACGATGCGGCGTGTGTCTGATGCACATGCGCGGTGAGCCCCCGTCGATGCAGTTGGCGCCGGCCTACGGCGATGTGGTCGCCGAGGTGTCAGATTTCTTGGAGCAACGCGTCCACGCCGTCCGGCTAAGTGGCGTCGCACCGGGTCGCATCGTCCTGGATCCTGGCATCGGCTTCGGCAAAACGGCCGCGCACAATCTCGAGTTGCTGCGCCGGCAGAACGTGTTGTTGCAGTTGGGTTATCCGTTGTTGGTCGGGTGGTCGCGCAAGTCGACGTTGGGCGTCGTCACTGGCAGACGTGTCGGGAACAGGGTCCACGGCAGTGTGGCCGCTGCACTGGCATCTGTGCAGCGAGGCGCGCGCATCGTGCGCGTGCACGATGTCGCAGCGACCGTGGATGCGTTGGCGGTCTGGCGAGCCGCCGGATTGCCGTAATGAACTTGGTGTTTTTGAGGTAACGACGCATGAGCAGGATCTATTTCGGCACCGATGGCATACGCGGCACGGTAGGTCAGTCGCCGATCACACCAGACTTCATGTTGCGTCTCGGCCATGCGGTGGGCCGCGTGCTCAAGGCTGACGATCCGAAGCCGACCGTGCTGATTGGCAAGGACACCCGCATTTCGGGTTACATGATCGAGTCGGCCCTGGAAGCCGGTTTCGCGTCGGCCGGTGTCGATGTGCTGCTGACCGGGCCGCTGCCCACGCCTGGGGTCGCCTACATGACGCGGGCCCTGCGCCTGAACCTGGGTGTGGTGATCAGCGCGTCGCACAACGCCTTTCCGGACAACGGCATCAAGTTCTTTTCGGCGCGCGGCGAGAAGTTGCCCGAAGAGTGGGAGCGGCGTGTCGAGGCTGCTTTGGCCGAGCCGCCGCAATGGGTCGATTCGGCCGGGTTGGGCAAGGCGCGCCGGCTCGACGACGCGCGCGGCCGCTACATCGAATTCTGCAAGGGCACCTTCAGCAGCGAACTCACGCTCAAGGGACTCAAGATCGTCGTCGATGCGGCAAATGGTGCCGCGTACCACGTGGCACCCGATGTTTTTCACGAACTCGGCGCAGAGGTCATTGCAATCGGCTGCAGCCCGGACGGTACCAACATCAATGCTGGTTTTGGCGCCACTGCGCCCGACGCGCTGGTAGCAGCGGTCAAAGCCAACGCGGCGCATTATGGCGTTGCGCTGGACGGCGATGCCGATCGGCTCCAACTGGTCGATGCGGGTGGTCGGCTGTACAACGGTGATGAGTTACTTTATTTGATGGTGACCGACCGGCTGGCGCAAGGGCTGCCGGTGCCGGGCGTGGTTGGCACGCTGATGACCAACCTGGCGGTCGAGTTGGCCATTCGCGAGCGCGGTGTCGACTTTGTGCGCGCTAAGGTGGGTGACCGTTACGTGCTCGAGGAACTGCTCGCCCGCGGCTGGCAGCTTGGTGGCGAGGGTTCGGGGCATTTACTGGCGTTGGACAAGCACACCACGGGTGACGGGATCGTCAGCGCGCTGCTGGTGCTGCAGGCCGCCTGTCGGACGGACCGATCGATGTCGCAGATGCTGGAGCGAGTCAGCCTTTATCCGCAGGTGCTCATCAACGTACGCGTACAGCCGGGCACTGACTGGTCGGTCAACCCGAAAATGGTTGAAGTGCGCGAAGCCGTGACTCGCGAGCTGGGTAATACCGGCCGTGTGCTGATCCGCCCTTCCGGAACCGAACCGCTCGTGCGTGTGATGGTCGAGGCACAAGTGGCGGACCAGGCGCAGGACTGCGCCGATCGTCTGGCCGCTACCTTGCGTTGATTTGGCAGCAGATTGTTAGCGTGCCGGCGCTGGGGGCATCAACACGCGATCGATAACGTGCACCACGCCGTTCGTCGCGGCGATGTCTGGCATCGTGACCACCGCATCTTCCACCGTAACAAACGTGCCCGAGCGGGACAGCGCCACAGGGGCGCCCTGTAGCGTTTTGACCGGACCATTCTTGACGTCCATCGAGGCCACGTTGCCGGCGACGACGTGGAAGCTCAACACTGCCTTGAGACGTTCCTTGTCTTTGCCCAGCGCAGCGAGGGTGGCTGCAGGCACCGCCTTGAAGGCATCGTCTGTTGGTGCAAACACCGTGTACGGACCAGCGCCGCGCAAGGTTTCGGCCAAGCCGGCTTCGCCGATTAATCGCGAGAGGGTCGACAACTGTGGAGTGCGAGCAGCAGTGTCGGTGATGTTGGCTGGCATCGGCTTCGTGGCGCAGCCCGCCAGCAGGATGGTGGCAGCAAGGCTGGCTGACAAGAAGATTCGTTTTTGCATGAATGAGTCCTCGCACACGGTGTCGTGGAATAGATGACATATAGAGAATAGTTCGGAGATGTGACATTTCTGTGAAAAAAGGGTGACGCTTCATGGGCGTTAATTTGTGACTCTGATCCGCAGTGTGACTGTCATCCGGCTGTCACGAACTCTGCCTACCATATTGCGTAATCAAGTTGCCTATCCGCCTGTCAACCATCGCCAAAGGACTCGTCCCATGAAACTGAACCTGCCTTGTCTTGTGAGCTTCGCGCTTCTCGGCGGTACTTTCACATCCGCTTCCGCACAAGATGTCACTGGTGCTGGTGCCACGTTTCCAGCGCCGCTTTATGCGAAGTGGGCCGACGCTTACAACAAAGCGACCGGCGCTCGAATCAACTATCAGTCGGTCGGTTCCGGGGCTGGCTTGCGGCAGATCCGGGGCAAGACGGTAGATTTCGGCGCGTCCGACATGCCACTGACCGACGCCGAGCTGACCAAAGACGGCCTGACCCAGTTTCCCACGGTCATTGGCGGCGTGGTGCCGGTGGTGAACATCAAGGGCGTGGTGCCGGGCCAGATGCGACTGAACGGCCAAGTGCTCGGCGATATCTTCCTGGGGAAGGTGACTCGCTGGAACGATGCGGCCCTGACCGCGCTGAATCCGGGCGTCCCGCTGCCTGATGCCGCAATCGCGGTGGTGCGCCGGGCCGATGGTTCCGGGACCACGTTCATATACACAAACTACCTGTCCAAGGTAAATGCCGAGTGGAAATCGAAGGTGGGCGAGGGCACGGCCGTGAATTGGCCAACCGGAGCGGGCGGCAAGGGCAACGAGGGCGTGGCCGCATTCGTGCAGCGGCTGCCCAATTCGATCGGCTACGTCGAATACTCGTACGCCAAGTCGAACAAGATGTCGTACACGCTGATGCGCAACCAGGCTGGGGCTTTCGTTGCGCCCGACGACACATCTTTCAAGGCCGCTGCCGCTGGAGCCGACTGGGCCAAGAGCTTCTATCAGATCCTGACCGAGTTGCCGGGCAAGGACAGCTGGCCGATCACCGGTGCCACGTTCATCATGATGCACAAGGCACAGGACAAGCCCGTGCAGGCAACGAACTCGCTGAAATTCTTCGACTGGGCGTTCGCGAACGGCGACAAGATGGCGAGCGATCTGGAATACGTGCCTCTGCCAGACAACGTGAAGACGCTGGTGCGGAACTCTTGGTCGCAGATTGCCGATTCGACCGGCAAGGCGGTGGTGACCAAATAAGTTTGCCGGCCGCCGTTGTTTTCTGATGATCAGGCGCCCGGCGGCCAGCCTCGCGCGGCTGAGCCAAGCCCGGCAAACATCCGGACTGAGCCGGTTCGGTGCCGTTCGCCGCTCAACTTACACCACTCCCAGGAAGCTCTGACGTGGCCGCTACACTTCCCGCCGATCCCTTTCCGGTGAGGCACCAGATGGAAACGACGGCGTTTGGTAGCGAGCCACCTGAACGCCGACGCAGGGCGCCTTGGGCCGACGCCGTGTTCGCGATCGCTGCACAGTCGGCAGCCTGGCTGACACTGGCGCTGTTGTTTGGAATCGTCGCCTCGCTGGTGGTTGGGGCTTGGCCGGCGATCAGCGAATACGGTTTGAGTTTCCTCTGGCGCAGTGAATGGGATCCGGTTGAGGAAAAGTTCGGCGGGTTGGTGATGATCTACGGCACGCTGGCCACGTCGTTCATTGCTTTGCTGATCGCAGTGCCAGTCAGTTTTGGTATCGCTGTCTTTCTCACTGAGCTCTCGCCCGGTTGGCTGCGGCGTCCGCTCGGAGTGGCCGTCGAGCTGCTCGCTGCGGTGCCCAGCATCGTCTACGGCATGTGGGGCTTGCTCGTCTTCGGACCGATCCTGGCGACCTATGTGCAACAGCCGGCGCAGGCCTTATTTGCGGGCGTGCCGCTGCTGGGCAGCTTGGTTTCGGGTGCGCCGGTCGGCATCGGCATCCTGTCGGCCGGCATCATTCTGGCGATCATGGTGATTCCTTTCATCGCGTCGGTCATGCGCGACGTCTTCGAGATCACCCCGACGCTTTTGAAGGAGTCGGCTTACGGGCTCGGTTCGACGACCTGGGAAGTCGTGTGGAAGGTGGTGTTGCCGTACACAAAGACCGGCGTGATCGGCGGCATCATGCTGGGTTTGGGACGCGCGCTGGGCGAGACGATGGCGGTCACCTTCGTGATCGGTAACTTCAATCAACTCAATTCGCTGTCGCTTTTCGAGGCCGCAAACAGCATCACTTCGGCCATCGCCAACGAATTCGCGGAGGCGACACCGGGGCTGCATCAGGCGTCGTTGATGTATCTCGGACTGATCCTTTTCTTCATTACTTTTGTGGTGCTTGCGCTTTCCAAGTTGCTGTTGGCCCAATTGCAGCGCAATGAAGGAGGCCGCACATGACGCTGGCCACGCTCGACCGGAAACGCATGGCGGTACATCGCCGCCGTAAGCGGGTCAATGCGGTCGCATTGACGTTGTCGCTGGCAGCGATGGGGTTCGGCTTGTTCTGGTTGTCCTGGATCCTGTTTGAAACGGTGCGTCTCGGCCTGGGCGGCATGTCGATGGCGCTGTTCACCGAGATGACGCCTCCGCCACAGGCTGACACTGGCGGTCTGGCCAATGCGATCTTCGGCTCGGCGGCGATGGTCGGGCTGGCCACTGCGCTGGGCACGCCGATTGGCATCCTGGCCGGTATCTACCTGGCCGAATACGGACGTTCCACTTGGCTGGGCCAAACGACGCAGTTTCTCAATGACATTCTTTTGTCGGCACCGTCGATCGTGATCGGCTTGTTCATCTATGCCACGGTGGTGGCCCGCGTGAAGTCCTTTTCTGGCTTGGCCGGCATTTTGGCGCTGGCGCTGATCGTGATCCCGGTAGTGATCCGCACCACAGAGAACATGCTCAGTCTGATTCCGAACGCATTGCGCGAAGCCGCTTATGCGCTGGGCACGCCGAAATGGAAAGTCATCTGGTCGGTTACGCTGAAGGCGGCCCGTGCCGGTGTGATGACAGGCGTGTTGCTGGCCCTGGCGCGCATCGCCGGCGAGACCGCACCGCTGCTGTTTACCGCGCTGAGCAACCAGTTCTGGACAGCCGATCTGCGCGAGCCGATGGCGAGCCTGCCGGTGACGATCTACAAGTTCGCGATGAGTCCGTACGAGAACTGGCGCGACCTGGCCTGGGCCGGCGTGTTTCTGATCACGCTGGGGGTGCTCGCATTGAACATCCTCGCTCGCGTGCTGTTTCGCAAACAAAGCTGAACGGTCCGGAGCCGCCCATGGAAAATTCGTTCGACGCCACGCTGATCAAAAAGCCGAAAATTTCGGCTCGCGATTTGAATTTCTATTACGGCAAGTTTCAGGCGCTCAAGCACATCAACCTGGACATTCCCGAGCACAAAGTGACCGCTTTCATCGGTCCGTCGGGGTGCGGCAAGAGCACTTTGCTGAGAGTGTTCAACCGCATGTACGAGCTGTACCCGGAACAGCGCGCCGAGGGACAAATCACGCTCGATGGCACCGACATCCTCGACGCCAAGCTCGACGTGTCGCTGGTTCGGGCCAAGATCGGCATGGTGTTCCAGAAGCCGACGCCGTTCCCGATGTCGATCTACGACAACATTGCATTCGGCGTGCGTCTGTTCGAGTCGTTGGCACGCGTCGAGATGGACGAGCGCATCGAATGGGCGTTGAAGAAGGCCGCCCTCTGGAACGAGGTCAAGGACAAACTGGGGCAAAGCGGGGCCAGCCTTTCCGGTGGCCAGCAACAGCGTTTGTGCATAGCGCGCGGCATCGCCATCAAGCCCGAAGTGCTGCTGCTCGACGAGCCGTGCTCGGCGCTCGACCCGATTTCAACCGGCAAGATCGAAGAGTTGATTCATGAGTTGAAGGCGGACTACACCGTGGCCATCGTCACGCACAACATGCAGCAGGCGGCGCGATGTTCGGACTACACCGCGTACATGTACCTGGGCGACCTGGTCGAATTCGGCCCCACGTCAGAACTGTTCATGAAGCCGAAGAAGAAGGACACCGAGGACTACATCACTGGCCGGTTCGGATGAATGCGTTTGGCCATGAACGTCAAGGAGTAGCGAAATGAGCGACAAGCACCTGTCCACGCAGTTCGATGCCGAATTAAGCGGCATCTCTACGCGCGTGCTCGAAATGGGGGGCATGGTCGAGTCCCAGGTGGGTCAGGCGGTCTATGCGCTGACCCACTTCAACAGTGAGATCGCCTCGCAGGTGCTCAGCGTCGAAGAACGCGTGAACGCGATGGAAGTGGAGATCGACCGGGACCTGTCCAGCATCATCGCGCGCCGCCAGCCGACGGCACGCGACCTGCGCCTGCTGATCGCGATCTCGAAAACCATCGCCAACCTCGAGCGAGTCGGCGACGAGGCGGCACGCGTGGCACGCACGGTGCAACGGCTGATCAACTCGGGTGTGTCGAGCCGGCTGCGACTGCCGGTCAAGGACCTGGGCTATGAATCCGAGCTCGCGATCAATCAGCTGCGCAAGGCGCTCGATTCGTTTGCCCGGCTCGACGTCGAGAAGGCAGTCGAGGTGCTCAAGGCTGACAACCTGATCGACCAGGAGTTCGAGGGGCTGATGCGCAAGCTGATCACATTCATGATGGAAGATCCGCGCACCATATCGTCCAGCATCGACCTGATTTTTGTGGCCAAGGCGATCGAACGGGTCGGCGATCACGCCAAAAACCTCGCAGAGCAAACGATCTACATCGTCAAGGGCACCGACGTGCGGCACAACCCGATCGATGCTGTCGAGATTCTGGTTCGATGAGCCATCTCAGCGGCGTTTCATCATGAGTCTGGTGCTGGTGGTGGAAGACGAATTGGCGATTGCTGAACTGATCGCCATCAATCTGAGGCATGCCGGGCACACCGTCACGATCGCTCAGAACGCCGATCAGGCCCAAATCGCGATCGACGGCGCCTTGCCCGACCTGGTGCTGCTCGACTGGATGCTGCCAGGCCAGTCCGGTGTGTCGCTGGCCAAGCGCTGGCGAGCGCACCCACGTACCCGTGAGCTGCCACTCATCATGTTGACCGCCCGCGCCGACGAGGGCGACAAGGTCACCGGCCTCGACGCCGGCGCCGACGACTACCTGACCAAACCGTTCTCGACCAACGAACTGATGGCGCGGATCCGCTCGGTGCTTCGTCGCAAGGCACCCGAAGCGCTTGACGCCGTGGTAGCCGTCGGCACGCTTCAGCTCGACCCGGCGACGCGCCGGGTGACGAGTTGCGCCAGCGAGGTGAAGGTCGGTCCGACCGAGTTTCGTTTGCTTCATTTCTTCATGACGCATCCGGAACGGGTCCACAGCCGCGCGCAGTTGCTCGATCGCGTCTGGGGCGACCATGTGTTCATCGAGGAGCGCACCGTGGATGTGCACGTGAAGCGCCTGCGCGAGGCGCTCGGGCCGGTGAAGTGCGCCCACATGATCGAAACGGTGCGAGGGGCGGGCTATCGGTTGTGCCGGCCGGTGGCCACCCTGCCTGACTGACGGGACGCCTCCGATGCGGGGACTTCGGTGAGCTCGTTCGTACCGCGCATCGCGGCCATTGCGCTGGCCATGTTGCTGGGTTCGCTGGCCGGTCTGGTGTTGGGCCAGTACCTTCGCATGCCGTTGCTCAGCTCGTTGCTGGGCGGTGTGTGCGCCGTGGCCGTGATGGCACTGATCGACACGTTGCGAGGCTATCGCCTGATCGATTGGCTTCGCAATTCGCACGAGGGTCAGGCACCACGGGACACCGGATTGTGGGGAGAGGTCGGATACCGTGTCGAACGCGCCTTGCGTTCGAGCGAGCGCGCGACCACGGCAGAACAGACACGCCTATCGCAGTTTTTGTCGGCCATCGAGGCTTCACCTAACGGCGTCATGTTGCTTGACGCCGGGGATCAGATCGAATGGTGCAACTCGGTCGCGGCTGACCATTTCGGCCTCGACCCCAAGCGCGACCGCCGCCAGCGCGTCACCAACCTCGTGCGCGCACCGGCATTCGTGGCTTGTCTCCAGGACGACCAGTCTGCCGGCAGCGTGAACATTCCCGACACCCGCGGCATGGGCACGATCTCGCTGCTGATCCGCCGATATGGCGACGACATGAAGCTGGTGCTGTCGCAGGACATCACCGAGCGCGAACGCTCGGAGGTGATGCGGCGCGATTTCGTCGCCAACGTGTCGCACGAGATTCGCACACCGTTGACCGTGCTGTCGGGGTTCATCGAAACGATGACGAACCTGCCGTTGAGTGAAGTAGAGCGCAGGCGCGTGTTGGTGCTGATGACGCAGCAGGCGCGGCGTATGGAAACGCTGGTGCGCGACCTGTTGATCTTGGCCCAACTGGAAGGCAGCCCGCGCCCGACGGCGGACTGCTGGATCACGCTGGACACCGTGCTCGCCCAGGCAGAGGCCGAAGCGCTGGCGTTGTCGTCCGGACGCCATCAGGTCCGTTTCGTGCACGACACGGGCGTGCAGATTGCGGGGGTCGAGGCCGAACTGCACAGCGCGTTCACGAACCTGGTGAGCAATGCCGTGCGCTACACGCCCGAGAGCGGTCAGATCGATGTCGGCTGGCGCCTGATGTCCGACGGCTCAGGCGAACTGACGGTGAGCGACACGGGCCCGGGCGTTGCGCGCGAACACCTCTCGCGTCTCACGGAACGGTTCTATCGGGTCGATGGCAGCCGTTCCAGAGACACCGGCGGAACCGGTCTGGGACTTTCAATCGTCAAGCACGTGGTGCAGCGACACGGTGGCGAACTCGATATTCAAAGCGAACTGGGCAAGGGTTCAACGTTTCGCCTCGTCTTTCCGGCTGCCCGCGTGCGTCCGGTGGCAGACGCAGTACAGACTCTGTCCGGTTCCGTCTCGGCGGAGATTGGATCGGATTGATGTTCAGAGTTCAGTGCTTGGCGACGTCACGACGGTAGACCGCTGCGATTTCTTTCGGATCGGTGGGCCGGCCGACTCGACCCAGCAAGCGCCAGCCGGGCTCTGCTTGGCGCGGCAGGGCACGCGATTCAACCTGCAGCAAGTAGTCGCATGCGCCGCGCCGGGACGACTCGAGGCGCGCGTCCACCAGATAGCCACCGTGATACTCCAACGCGGCTGCCAGCGCCCGCGACGTGCCGGGTGCCGCCAAGCAGCTGTGCAACGGCACGAGATCTGCAACGCGCGCCACCATCGCACGGTAACCACGTGCGTAATCCAGCAGCGGCAACCACAACGTCATCAGCAGCAGCCAACACAAGGCAACACCGCTGGCGGGCAGCACCAAACTTTTCCACAGCGGATGACGGTTTCGACCGCTGCGCCATTTCACCAACCACAGCCAGGCCAGCGTGGCGATGGCGGCGACGCTCAGCGTCCACAACGAAAACGCCGGCTCGAAACCTGGCGCGAGCCGCGCCACGTTCGCCGCAGGCCGGGACGGCACACCGGTCTGCATCGCCACGTAGATGACCCAGATGACCAGCGCGCAGGTGGAGAAGAAGAACACCGAGAACCAGTCGATTGCCGCTGCCGTGCTGCGCTGCAGTGTGGGCAAGGCAAAGGCCGCCAGTACGGCCAGTGGCGGCAGACCCAGCATCAGCGCTCGATCCGATCCGGCCAGCACGCCCCACGCCAGCAAACTGACCAACAGGCAGCCCAGCGGCACCGAGATGTGGCGATTTTGCAGCTGGGCGCGCCAGCGCCACAGAGTCCAAAGTGCCAACGGCCAAGCCGGCCACGTGAACCACAGCAACTGCCGGGGCATGGCAATCCATTGCGCCATCGAGCCGTGCATGCCGACCCGCCAGCTCCAGGCGTTGAACAAGGTGGCCAGCAAGGCCGCCAACACGCAGGCTCCCGCGATCCACAAGCTGAACCGGCGCACCGCTTCATAGCTCGAACGCCAGGTCAGCAGCGTGCCGACCAGTGCCAGTCCGAGCGCCACGCTTGGGGCCCCGCTGACTGACAGGGTGGGCAGGGCCACCATCGCGGCCAGGCGCGCATGCCAGGGTCGAAACGGGCAGGCAGCGAGCGCGTACAAGAACAAGGTCACGCTGACCAGCTGCGCCAGTTCGGGCGTGGTCTCGTGTCCGAGTTGCAGCAGCCCCAGGCTGGCGATCAGTGCCAGCAACGCACCATCGGCAACGGCTCGCGCGTAGTCGATCGGGTCGGCCCCTCCGCCAAAGGCCCATGGCAGCGGCTGCGCAGCTTTGGTGCGTGCCAAGTGGTAAGTCGCAGACCACACCAGCATCAGCACGGACACCAGAAGCAGCGCAAACGGGACGCGTGCGGCCAAAGCAGTGCCCAGCCATGGCCCGAGCAACTTGATGAATGCGGCGCCGAGCCAGTAGGGCAGCAACGCAGTGTCGGCAGGCAGGCCACCGACCGTCGGGGCCAGCCAGGACGTGCGGCCCTGCGCGATGTTGAGCATGTACCCGAACGCGCTGAGATCTGCGCTTTTCCACGGGTCGCGGCCGAACTGGCCGGGCAGCACATAGGCGGCGCAAAACAGCAGCAGCAGGGCGCGCGGCATGCGTTGCGCCGCGCGCTGGCTGACGAGTGCGGGGTTCGGAGCGTTCAAAGGATTGACCAGATGCGCGGGTCACACGGCAGGTGTCGCATTTCGCATCGGGCAACAAAAAGGCAGCCGAAGCTGCCTCTTTTGTCGGTACACCGCAAGTTACTTTTTGGCGCCGAGATGCGCGAACTTGTTGCGAAACTTTTCGACACGGCCACCGAGAGAATCGACGCTCTTTTGTGTGCCGGTATAAAACGGGTGCGATTCGCTGGTGGTTTCCAACTTGAACAATGGCAACTCGCGGCCATCGTCCATCTTCACCATTTCACGCGTCTGCGCACAAGAGCGCGTGACGAACTTGAACCCGTTCGAGAGATCCACGAAACAGATTTCGCGGTAATTCGGGTGTATGCCTTCTTTCATGAATCAACCTTTTGCGCTGGTTCGGCGCGTTCTTGCCGGGAGCCACACTGAAAAGTCCAATGCACTTACCGGTCTTGCAGCGGATATTGTAGGCGGCAAATATCGCGGGATCAGGTCAACCACCGCGCTTCATCATGTCAAAAAAGTCCATGTTGTTCTTGGTCGCCTTCATCTTCTCGAGAATAAATTCCATCGCGTCGATCTCGTCCATCGAATAGAGCAGTTTGCGCAGAATCCATGTCTTTTGCAGGATTTCTGGTTTCAACAGCAATTCTTCTCGACGGGTGCCCGACTTGTTCAACAGGATCGACGGATAAACGCGCTTCTCCGCCATTCGCCGATCTAGGTGGATTTCACAGTTGCCCGTTCCCTTGAATTCCTCGTAGATGACTTCGTCCATTCGGCTGCCGGTGTCGACCAGTGCGGTGCCGATGATCGTCAGCGAGCCGCCCTCTTCGATATTGCGCGCAGCGCCGAAAAAGCGCTTCGGGCGCTGAAGTGCGTTGGCATCGACGCCGCCGGTCAGCACCTTGCCTGACGAGGGCAACACGTTGTTATAGGCGCGAGCCAACCGTGTGATCGAGTCGAGCAGGATCACCACGTCCTTCTTCATTTCAACCAGGCGCTTGGCACGCTCGATCACCATCTCGGCCACCTGCACGTGGCGGGCTGCCGGCTCGTCGAAGGTCGAACTGATGACCTCGCCGCGGACCGTGCGCCGCATCTCGGTCACTTCTTCGGGTCGCTCGTCGACCAGCAACACGATCAGGTAAACCTCGGGATGATTGGCGATCAACGCATGCGCCAAGTTTTGCATCATCACGGTCTTGCCGCTTTTTGGCGCCGACACCAACAAGGCACGCTGACCTTTGCCGAGCGGCGCGATCAGATCGATGATGCGACTGGTGATGTTTTCGTCGCTCTTGGTTTCGCGTTCGAGCTTGAATTGCTCTTTCGGAAACAGCGGCGTCAGGTTCTCGAACATGATCTTGTGCCGGCTTTCCTCCGGCGTCAGACCGTTCACGCGGTCCACCTTGACCAGCGCAAAATACCGCTCGCCGTCCTTGGGCACCCGAACCTCGCCTTCGACCGCGTCGCCGGTGTGCAAGTTGAAGCGCCTCACTTGGCTGGGGCTGAGGTAGATGTCGTCGGTTGACGCCATGTAGCTGGCATCTGGCGAGCGCAGGAAGCCAAAGCCATCCGGCAAAACTTCCAGTACGCCGTCGCCGAACACCTGTTCCCCGGTCTTGGCGCGCTTTTTCATGATCGCGAACATCAACTCCTGCTTGCGCATGCGGGCAACGTTGTCGATCTCCAGCGCCTCGCCCATCTTGATGAGCTCCGACACGTGGATCAGGTTGAGTTCAGAAAGATGCATGGGTGAAAACTCTGGGATGTGCCGACTGGCCCAGACCGGGCCAAATCAGAGGGGGCCGAAGGAAAACTTCGGCGAGCATTGAGGAACCTTTGGGGGCTCCGGCTCGATCGGTATGGGACCCGAGCCAGCAAACTTCAAGCTCAATGAAGCATCCGACCCGCGACCAGCTTAGAAACTTTTCGACGATAAGTCGTCGTAAGCTTTAAAAACGCGCCAAATCTCTTTAACAAATAATCGATGAATTATAGATGGCTGTCGATGAACGCTGTCAATTGAGCCTTCGACAAAGCGCCGACCTTCGTGGCTGTCAAAGCGCCGTCCTTGAACAACATCAGCGTCGGAATGCCGCGTATCCCGAACTTGGCCGGCACGTCCCGGTTCTCGTCCACGTTCATCTTGGCGATCTGCAGGCGGCCGTCGTAATCCTTGGATATATCGTCCAGGATCGGCGCAATCGTCTTGCAGGGGCCGCACCACTCGGCCCAGTAATCGACCAGCACCGGCGTTCCGGCCCGCAGGACGTCCGCGTCGAAGGTCGCGTCGGAGGTGTGCTTGATCAGGTCGCTGCTCATGAACTGTCCTTTGGTTGGCATCATCATGCAAAACTGATGGTTGTGAGTTTGGCACAAAGGCCAGCGCGTCTCGTCACCCAAGCTGCACAGCTGGCGCCAGCGAATCGCTGCTCATGGCGTTGCCCACGATCATGCCTGACCTCGTCGATTGCTGCTGATCGCAGAGAGCTGCCATCGGAGCCGCACAACGACAGCTCGGGCCTGCGACACGCTGTTCGCGTCTCGTTCAACTAACCGGCGAAGTGCAGCCTAATTCGCCCATCGTGCATGCGCCGCAGGACGTTCAATGACGACGCCCTCCCACCTTTCACGATGCAAGCCACCGATCCGTCCCCCGTCCGATCTTCTTCGGTGCGCGTCTTCGGTCGTTTCGAGTTGCGCCAACTGCTGGGCAAGAGCGACGGCTCGATGAGCTGGCTCGCCTTCGACCCCGCAAGCCGCGGGGAGGTAATGCTGTGCCTTCCGCGAATGCTGCCGCTCGACACGGCAGGCACCCAGCAAGCTACTCGACAATTGCAGGCTGTGGCCCGGCTGAAACATCCGAACCTGGCACCTACTCACGAAATCGGCGTTCAGGATCAATGGCCCTACGTGACAGTCGACCGAGCGTGCGGCGTGACGCTGACGGAGTGGCTTGAATCGGCACCTCTTTGCACGCCCGCGGAAGCGGTGTTTCGCATCTGCCAGCTGTTGGACGGACTGGCTTATGCACACGAGGCGGGTTTGGCGCACCACGATCTGCAGCCGCACAACATCCTGGTCAACGAACGCGGCGAATTGCTCGCTATGGCGTTGGGCGTCGACGCGACCTCGTACGCACCGGCAGCAGTTGGCACTGTCGTCGCAGCAGCGCACTCAAGCATGGATGCCCAACAGCTTCAGCTGCAGCGCAACGCAGCGCAGCGCGACGTGTTGGCCTGTGGCCTGTTGTTGCACCATTGGCTGTGCAGCCAGTCCGCGCTCGGCGAGACGGACATCTCACGTGCCGCGACGCGGCTGCCACCGCTGGGCAACGATGTATTGCGCCTACCCCGAGCCATGCCGCAGCCGGTGCCCGAGTCGCTGCGCACGATCGTCAACCGCACCACCACGGGCCAGGAACGGCAGCGCTACCTCAGCGCCCGGACCCTGCTGCGCGCGTTGCGCGGCTGGCACGAGTCGCAATCGAAGGACCACATCGGTCCGGTGCACGTGCTGCTGGACCGCTTGCGCACGGTGGGCCATCTGCCGGCCTTGCCGGGCCTGGCTGCGCGCGTGGCACGGTTGACGACGGCCGAGGGACAGCGCACCGACGAGATCGCTTCGCTGATCCTGGAGGATCCGGCGCTCAGCTTCGAATTGCTGCGCACGGTCAATTCGGCGCAAGTGCAGGGCACGCAAGCCCATGGCAGCGGACCGGTACTGACCCTGCGCAGGGCCGTAGCGCTGCTTGGCGTCAACGGTGTGAGGCAGTCTGCCAATGCCCTTCGTTCCTGGCCGGGCCCTCTGGGCGAAGTGGCAGCGGCGGCGCTGCGACGCAGCATGGAGGCAGTGGCTTTGGCGGGGCATGCGGCGCAGGCGCTGCGCCCCGCCGGTTACGACGCCGAGGTGACTTATCTCGTCACCATCCTGCAAAACCTGGGTCGCATGCTGGTGCTCTATCACTTTTCCGATGAAGCCGAACAGGTGCGCCAATTGATGCAGCCAATGACAGTGCCCGCACAAGGCGATGTGCCGACCGTCGAGCATCCTGGCATGGGCGAAGAGGCGGCGGCCTGGGCGGTGCTGGGGGTCGATATCGAAACGCTCGGCGTGGCCGTTGCACGGCACTGGGGCCTGGGCGAAGACGTGCTGCACATGATCAGGCGCATACCGGCGGGCCAGGCAGTGCGCAAGCCCGACAGCGACGCCGACATGCTGCGCATCGTGGCCAGCGCGGCCAATGATGCCGTCGACGTGTTGGTTCAAAGACCACCTGCCAAACGCGCGGTCGCGATGGCCCAGATTGCACAGCGTTACACGCGCGCGCTGTCTCTTGGGCCGCGTGACCTGCTCGACGCCTTGCAGGTCGCGCAGGCCGGTCTGCGCGAAACCGCCAGCGCAAGCGGCGCGCGCCAAGCCCCGAACAGCACCGCGGCGACACAGCGCAGCAATTCGGGCGAAGCGGTGGCAGTCGCCACCGACCTGCGCGGCACGCTGGCCTCGCGCCATCGCGCTGGGTGAGCCTGACTCCTTTTCGACATCCTTCATGTCCCGATAATTTCAATGACATGTCCCGACTTCATTCATTGACCCCCGAACGACCATGAGCCGTCAGCCCGTCTCCGCGCGACCGCCCGCGGCCTCCCTTGAGCGGCTCGGGCGCTTCGAACTCACCAGCGTGCTCGGAAAGGGCGCGCAAGCCACCGTGTGGTTGGCCTTCGACCCACGGCTTGAGCGCAACGTGGCCGTCAAGCTGATGCACGAAGCCGGTCCCGACGATGGCGCTTTGGTCGACCACTGGCTCCAGGAGGCGCGCCATGTCAGCCGCCTGACCCATCCGAACATCGTGCCGGTGTTCGAGGCGGACGTGCACGAGCGGCGTCCTTACCTCGTTTTCGAATACGTGGCCGGTCGCACCCTGGCCGAGCAGATGCGCGAGCAAGGCGCGCCGCCGGTGTCCGAGGCGATCGCACTGATCTCGAACGTGCTCGATGCGCTGCAGGCTGCGCATGAAGCGGGCGTGGTTCATCGCGACCTCAAGCCCTCGAACATCCTGGTCGACACCAGCGGGCGCGCCCGCGTGATGGACTTCGGCATCGCCGCGCGCCTGCAGCAAAACGCACAGGAATCCTTGATCGTCGGCACGCCCGGCTACATGTCGCCCGAGGCCGCGACCGGTGCCGCGCCGGCCGCCGTGATGGACGTGTTTGCCGCCGGGCTGGTGCTGGCTGAAATGCTCTGCGGCACTCAACTGGTCCGCGAGAAGGACCCCTACCGCGCCTTGTACCGTCTGACGCACGAAGACCTGCAGTTGCCCGCCAGCGTGCCTCCCGAGGTCGATGACGACCTGCGCGCCATCGTGATGCGCGCCATCGCCCGCAACCCGGCGCGCCGCTGGTCAAGCGCCGCCGAGTTCCTCGCGGCGTTGCAGACTTGGCAAAAGCCATCGGCGCCCGTGGCGACCACCGCGTCAGGCGGCAATGGCACGCTCGACTTCTTGCTGCGCCGCATGCGCCACAAGAGCGACTTTCCAGCGCTTTCGGGTGCGGTGACCCGCATCGAACGATTCGCACAGTCGGAAAAGGAAAACCTTTTCAACCTGTCCAATGAAATCCTGAAGGACGTGGCGCTGACCAACAAGCTTTTGCGCATGGTCAACACGGCCTATTTCTCGCAGCGCAGCGGCGACGCGGTCAGCACGGTGTCGCGTGCAGTGGCGTTGGTCGGATTCGCAGGCATCCGCAGCATGGCGCTCAGCCTGGTGTTGCTCGAACACATGCAGGACAAGGCCCACGCGAATCAGCTGAAAGATCAGTTTTTGCGCTCGCTGATGGCGGGCTCGATCGCCGGCGAAATGGGCAGCCTCATCAAGGATGGCGAAGAGGCCTTCATCGCCGCCATGTTCCAGAACCTCGGCCGCCTGCTGACCGAATACTATTTTCCGGAAGAAGCGCGCCAGGTGCGTGCGTTGCTGGCGGCCGGTCCGCGAGCGGGTGGCGTCAGCGAGGCCAGCGCGTCCATCAGCGTGCTGGGGCTGAGCTTTCAAGACCTCGGGCTCGGCGTGGCCAATAGTTGGGGCCTGCCCGAATCGCTGCGCCGTTGCATGTCGGCGCCTACCGGAGAACCGCCGAAGAACGTGCCGCATGCTCCGGGCGAACGCCTGCGCTGGCTGGCCCTGACCGCCAATCAAATCACCGACACGATGCTGAACTTCGACGGCGAGGCCGCGAACCACAGAATCGACGATGTCGCGCAGCGCTCCAGTGGCGTGCTGGGCTTGTCGCCGCGCCAGATCCGGGCAGCGACCGAGACGGGGCGGCAGCGCCTGGTTCAGTTGGCCCAGGCCATGCACCTGCAGGTGACCGCGACGTCGCCGGCGCGCCGACTGTTGTCCGTATCGCCCGCCGCTCCGCTTGAGCAACACGCGCGCCACGAGGACTCGCTCGCGCCGCACCAGTTGCAGGCGACGGTCGCTTTTGCCGGCGAATCTGCCGCGCCGGTGAAGCCGATCCCGACCGACGTGATGGCCTCTGGCATCCGGGACATCACCAACACGATGGTGGGGGACTTCAAGCTCAACGAAGTGCTTCGAATGGTTCTTGAAACCATGTTCCGTGCCTTCGAGTTCCGACGCGTCGTGTTTTGCCTGAAGGACGCGAAGGCCGACATGTTGACGGGCCGATTCGGTCTGGGTGTGGATGTCGAAACGCTCGCGCACACTTTCAAGGTACCGCTCAAGGGCGGCAGTGATCTGTTCAGCGCGGTCTGCCAGAAATTAGTAGACACCCTGATCAGCGACGCCCAAGTCTCCAACATCGCGGCACGCTTGCCCGACTGGTTCGTTCGCGGTTTCGCCGCACCGACATTCCTGCTGTTGCCGCTGCAACTCAAGGGCAGCGCCTTCGGCCTGATCTACGCCGACAAGGCGACATCGGGATCGATCGAAATGGGGGAGAAGGAACTGTCGATGTTGCGCACCTTGCGCAACCAGGCCGTGATGGCTTTTAAACAAACAGGGTGACGAGCCTGACCCCGGCACTGGTCACAACGGTTGGGGCTGCTTCGTTCCCGACCTGACCCGGTTGGCCGCGCTTCCATGCGGGGAGGCCCGTCAATTTCTATTCTAGGCGAGTCAGGCCACCATGCCGTCCACCCGGGCCCCGTAAGCGCTTGGCGGGCCTTTGTCGAGCGCTGGGCCTCTCCATGCGGGCCGGGCCTATCGCAAGGCCAGCGAATCGTCTGCGAACTCGAGGCCGAGAGGCTCTATCAACAGCCGCTTCGGGCCGCGCTCGACGGTGCCGGCCCACCACGCGGCCACGCCACACCCGCGCGCCGCCGCCAGCGTGGCCTCGGCATCTGCGGCAGCGACGAACAGGGCGAAACCGGCTCCCATGTTCAGCGTGCTGTAGGCCTCGCGGTCGTCCATGCGCGCGTGCTGCTGGATGAAACGCAGCACCGGCGGCACGTCGGGCACAGCGTGGATACGGTAAGTGTGCGCGGCCGGATGCCGCAGCAACTTGCGCCAGCCGTGGCCGGTGATGTTGGCGGCGTAATGTGGCACGACGCCAGCGCGGTAGAGCGCTTCGGTGACCGGCGAATAGAGCACCGTGGGCGCCAGCAACGCATCACCATAGCCGGGTCCACCGGGCACGCCGTCCAGCGGCGTCAGGTAACCCTGCGGCAGACGTTCCACCAGCTTTCTCGCCAGGCTCACGCCGTTGGCGTGAATGCCGCTGGAACCCAACAGCACGATTGCATCGCCCGGCGCCAGCCGGTCGCCCAATGACAGCCGCACCTTGGGATTGACCAGACCGGTGCAGCTGGCCGCCAGGTCGATGCGCCCGTCGACGACGATGCCGGCCAACGCGGGTGTTTCACCGCCGCCCCACGCCGCGCCGCACAGGTCACAGGCACGCTTCCAGCCGGCCACCAGCGCCTGCGCGCGTTCGGTGTTCGAGAACCAGTCGGAACCGCCGGCCGCCCAGTAGGCCTGCACCACCAGCGGCGTGGCGCCGACCGTGATCAGGTCGTTGACCGCCATCGCGATGGTGTCTTGCGCGATTCCTTCGTAGTAACTGCGGCCGGTCAAGGTGTGCATCTCGTCGGCGACCAGCGCCTTCGAGCCCAGGCATTCGACAACGCTGGCGAGGTAAAACGGACCGATGTCGACCACGTAGGCCGACTCGCCACGCGAAGCCACCACCTCGCTGAAGCCGTGCGGCGCCAAGTGGGCAGCTGTAGCCGCCGCGGCGCGCTGCGCGGCGACCTTGAGCGGATCGATCAACTCGTAATCGACCCCTGCCTGCGCGTAGCTCATCGATGGTCGGTCTGGCGATGGGTGGTGCTGGGACGTCATGCAATGCGGCGGCGTGTCAGAGGTGCCCGATTATCGGCGCTGGCCCAGGGGCAACGCGCACTGGGCAGATTCGGCTGCCGGGTCCGCCGCCAAGCCCGCCCGTAGAATGAAAAGATGTCTTATCTGGTCCTCGCCCGCAAGTACCGACCACGCAATTTCGAGGCGCTCGTTGGGCAGGAACACGTGGTCCAGGCGCTCACCAACTCGTTGCGTCAACAGCGCCTGCACCATGCCTACCTGTTCACCGGCACGCGCGGCGTCGGCAAGACCACGGTCTCGCGCATCCTCGCCAAGTCGCTCAACTGCACCGGCGCCGACGGGCAGGGAGGCATCACCGCGGCGCCTTGCGGCGCCTGCGATGCCTGCCGCGACATCGACGCCGGCCGTTTCATCGATTACGTCGAACTCGACGCAGCGTCCAACCGCGGTGTCGACGAGATCAGCCAACTGCTCGACCAAGCCGTCTACAAGCCGGTGCTCGGGCGCTTCAAGGTCTACATGATCGACGAAGTGCACATGCTGTCGACGACTGCGTTCAACGCGATGCTCAAGACGCTGGAAGAGCCGCCCGACTACCTCAAGTTCGTGCTCGCCACCACCGACCCGCAAAAGGTGCCGCCGACGGTGCTGTCGCGCTGCCTGCAGTTCAACTTGCGGCCGATGGCTCCGCTGACGATCCAAGAGCATCTGTCACGGGTGCTGGGCGACGAACACATCGATGCCGAGAGTGCAGCACTGCGCTTGCTGGCGCGGGCGGCACGCGGCTCGATGCGTGACGGCTTGTCGCTGACCGACCAGGCCATCGCCTTCGGAGCCGGCCGCATCGACGAGGCCGGCGTGCGGCAGATGCTCGGCGCCGTCGATCGCGGCCATGCCGTTCGCATCGTCGATGCCTTGGCCGGGCCATCAAACGGCGCGGCGCTGGTGAGCGCCGTCGACGGCCTGCGCGGCCTCGGCCTGTCAGCCGGCGGCACGCTGGAGGAAATGGCCGAACTGCTGCAGCAGATGGCGCTGCACCAGGCGGTGCCCGAGGTGGCCGACCCGGCCGATCCGCTAACACCCGACGTGCAGCGACTGGCGGCTTTGATGGCCTCCGACGAGACGCAACTGCTTTACAGCATCGTCATCCATGGCCGCGCCGAACTGGCGCTGGCGCCTGACGAATACAGTGGCCTGGTGATGGTGCTGTTGCGCATGCTGGCGTTCGCACCGCAGGACGAGCGCTCGCCGCGACCGGTGGCGGCGCCGCTCGCATTGAAGCTTGCGAATGCGCCAGTGGTCGTGCCCGCCGTGCCGGCACCCCCCGCGGTGAAGCGCGAGCCGGCGCAGCCCGCGGCCGTCGCTGCCGCGCCGGCGCTGCGGGTGGCGGCCGCGCTGCCGCCCGAGTCGCTCTGGATGGCCGATGTGCCGACGGACGATGCTCAGGCGCAGGTCGGTGTGGCTGCGCCTTGGTCCATCGAACAGGCGATTCGAAAGCCCCAGCCAGTACAGGAGTCGACTGTGCCTTGCGCCCCGGTCGATCGGGCCTCGGTCGATCTGCCCACAGGGGTCAGCGACGTCGGCGATCGTTGGAACGCCGTGGTGCGGTTGATGAACACGGCCGGCAGCATCGGCGCCTTGGCGCGCGAGTTGGCGATGCAGGCGCAGTGCGTCGCGATCGACGCGCTGGCGGAGCCGCCGCTGTGGCGGCTCAAAGTGGAACGCGAGATGCTGCGCGCCCCCGCGCAGTGCGAGAAACTGCAGACGGCCATGGGCGACGTGCTGGGTGCACCGGTGCGGCTGGTCGTCGACGCCGGCAGCGTCGACGATTCGCCGTTTCTGCGCGAATCGGCGGAGCGCCGACAGCGCCAGGAAAAGGCCGAACAGATCATCCACAATGATCCGCTGGTCAAGGCGCTGATGGCGCAATACCCGACGGCACGCATCGTGCCCGGCTCGGTCAAACCGCATTGAAATTTCCAGGAGCAGATTCATGATGAAAGGCCAACTTGCCGGGCTGATGAAGCAGGCGCAGGCGATGCAGGACAACCTCAAGCGCGCCCAGGACGAGCTCGCCAACGTCGAGGTCGAGGGTCAGTCGGGCGCCGGGCTGGTGAAGGTCACGATGACCTGCAAGCACGGTGTGCGGCGGGTCGTCATCGACCCCAGCCTGCTGGCCGACGACAAGGACATGCTGGAGGACCTCGTCGCTGCAGCCTTCAACGACGCGGTGCGGCGCGCCGAAGATGTCAGTCAGGAAAAGATGGGCAAACTGACCGCAGGCATGCCGCTGCCACCAGGCATGAAGTTCCCATTTTGAATCGGCGGCCCGTGCCGGCCCTGCGGCCTGCTGGCGTCACCGCTGACACGGCAGCGCGAGGCACACCGTGAGCGTCACTTCGCTCGAGGCCCTGATTGATTCGCTGCGTCGCCTGCCTGGTGTGGGTGTGAAATCCGCCCAGCGCATGGCGTTTCACCTGTTGCAGCACGACCGTGAAGGCGCGCTGCGGATGGCGTCGGCTTTGCAGTCGGCCGTGTCAAACGTGCGGCATTGCGAACGTTGCCACACCTACACCGAACAGCCGGTTTGCGCGATCTGCAGCAACGCTTCTCGTGACACACGTCTGCTGTGCGTCGTGGAAACCCCGGCAGACCAGGCCGCGCTGGAACGCAGCGGCAGCTTTCGCGGTCTCTATTTCGTGCTGATGGGGCGGCTCAGCCCGCTCGACGGCATCGGCGTCGACGACATCGGCGTGCGACAACTGCTCGAACGTGCCGTTGACGGCGCCACCGAAGAAGTCATCATTGCCACCAATTTCACCGCCGAAGGCGAGGCGACGGCGCACGTGCTTACCGAGGCGTTGAAGGCGCGCGGCCTGCGCGTCACTCGAATTGCACGCGGCGTGCCAATCGGCAGCGAGCTTGAATACGTTGATCTGGGAACGATTGCCCACGCCTTGGTCGATCGGCGCTGACGGTGACTGCGCGCGCCGACCTCGCGTGCGGTCGGCACATCGCGTTCAATTCTTGGCGAGCTTCAGTCCAACTTTCGCTCTTGTCTGCAAAAGCGTGCGCTGGCCAGTGGCTTTGGTTCTTGCCGTTCGCACGGTCCGCACGCCGGCTGCCGGCTTGGCCAGGTAGACGACGATGCGCTGCCCCGGCTTGAACTGCGCCGTGGTGGCTGTGCCGTTCCATTGCGCCACCTGCGACGGTTCAGTGCGGTAGCGCGCTGCAATGGATGCGACGCTGTCCTTTCTGCCAGCCTTCAAGGTGACGCGGCGCAGGGGGGCCGGCACCGGCGCAAGCGACATCATCGCGTTGTCGGCCACCTGCTCCGACACGTCGGCCAGGCGCCGGTCGCTGCGCGGTACCAGCAAGGTAGAGCCTGCCTTTACCAGCATGCGTGGCGGAATGCGGTTGATCTCGCGCAGCAATGTCTCGTCCATGCCAATCCGGCGCGCTGCGTCGGCAGTGCTGAGGGTGGACGGCGCGACCCAGGCGGTCCATGTTGCCAGCGCGCCGCGGTGCCTGCCGAGGCCGTGCAGGAACTGATTGGCGTTGTCGTACGGCAGCAGCACCTGCGGCGTGCCAGCCGCGAAGATGACCGGTTTGTTCATCTGCGGATTCAGCGACTTGAAGTCTTCGAGCTTCATGCCTGCCAGTTGCACGGCCAGATCGACGTCGATGTCCCGCTCGATCGACACGCTCAGGAAGAAGGGATGGTTGGTCAGCTCGGGCAACGTCAGGCCGAAAGTTTGCGGACTGGCGATGAGGTTCTTGACCGCCTGCAGCTTGGGCACGTAGAGCTGCGTTTCCGCGGGCATCTTCAAGCTCAAATAATCGGTCGGCAAGCCCATCTTCTGGTTGCGGGCGATGGCCCGTCCGACGCTGCCTTCGCCCCAGTTGTAGGCGGCCAGGGCCAGATGCCAGTCGCCGAACATGCGGTGAAGTTTTTGCAGGTAGTCGAGCGCGGCGCGGGTCGATGCCAGCACGTCGCGCCGATCGTCGCGAAACACGTTTTGCTTCAGGTCGAAGTCGCGCCCGGTCGCGGGAACGAACTGCCACATGCCGGAGGCCTTGGCCGACGACATCGCCTGCGGGTTGAAGGCGCTTTCAATGAACGGCAGCAACGCCAACTCGCTGGGCATGCCGCGGCGTTCCACTTCTTCGATGATGTGGAAGAGGTAGCGGCCGCCACGCTCCGTCATGCGCTGCACGTAATCCGGCCGTGAGGCATACCAACGCTCGCGGTCGCGCACCAGCTCGGTGTCCAGGTCCGGCATGTCAAAGCCGCGCCGCACCCGTTCCCACAGGTCGGTGCGGGCGCTGCGGTCGTCGAGGTCAAGGCGGACACCGGGGCGCAGGGGGTCAGTCGCCACCGGCTCGATGGCAAGCGTCGATGGCCGGCTGGCGACGTCGCTGGTCGATGTCCCGGGCGGGACGACGGCCGAGGTTTTTGGTGCAGGCGCCGTCGCAGGCTCTGGAACGCGCGTTGGCGATGCCAACGGCGAAGGCAATGCCGATGCAGTCTCGAACGCCACTGACGCTGCAGGCCGTTCGGACGGACCGACGGGCGCGGCGCAACCGGCCAACAGCATTGTCCAAACGCACAGGCCGGCACAAAGCCTGCGCGATGCGTGCTGCCGTCGTTGCTGCGGTGTGCTCAAGCGTGCTGGCATGGCGTGGTCCTGGGTGCTTTGGCAGTGCACACGACCTTCGCAGGTCGCACATGACCATGGTCATGACTGCCTTCTAAAATTATCAGGCGCGCTGTGGAAAATTGCAGCGCAATGATCGACTTTCGGGCCGCATCAAGCGATGCGTCTGCAGGGTTCAACTCTGTGTCTGGGCCCATCCGCAATCACGGCTGGTCGTAAGAGGGCAAGGCATTCGGCTCATGGCGAAAGATGACGAAATTATAGGTTTGACCGACTGGCTGCAGACTCCCGCCGGCCGTTACCTGCTTGAATGGGAACAACGGCATCTCGATCAGGCCGTGGCCGATCTGTTTGGCTTTCATGCGCTCCAGATCGGCCAGCCGGAACTCGACAGCCTGCGCGCCAACCGCATGCCGCATCGTTGGCTGGCCACGGGTTCGCCGGCAGCACCTGCAGGTACCGAAGCCGGCGCGTTGACTGGTGCCGTCGGGCTGCCACAGAGCGTCAGCTTGCCGGTGGCCCGCGTGGCCCTGCAATGCGACGCCGATGCGTTGCCGTTCGACAGTCAAAGCCTGGACCTGGTGGTGTTGCCGCATGCGCTCGAAACGGCGCGAGATCCGCACCAGGCGTTGCGCGAGGTCGAGCGCGTGTTGGTACCGGAAGGCCGGGTCGTGATCGTCGGCTTCAACCCGGCCAGCCTGTGGGGCGCCCGGCAGCGTATCGGGGGGTTCCGCCGCAGCCTCGGGCTCGGTGCGGCGAGCCAGTCCTTCCTGCCACCTTCCGCCGAGTTGCTGAGTTACCGGCGTTTGCGCGACTGGTTGCGACTGCTGAGCTTCGAAGTCGAAGCGGGCCGCTTCGGCTGCTACCGGCCCCCCTTTTTGTCGCCGCAGTGGCTGGCTCGCTTCGAGTGGATGGACCGCCTGGGCGAGCGATGGTGGCCGGTTTTCGGTTCGGTCTACTTCGTGGTCGCTGTCAAGCGCGTGCGCGGCATGCGGCTGGTGGGCCTGGTGCGACCGCAACGCACTCGGGCCATTGCGGCACCCGCAGTGGCCGTCAACCAGACCCAGCGCTTCGACGTGTCCGAGCTGACGCGTGCTAGGCTGCCCGGCCAAAACCATCACGACACCGAGCCCTGAAACGAATGACCTGGACTGCCTACACCGACGGGGCCTGCGCGCCCAGCAACCCCGGTCCCGCGGCATGGGGCGCCGTCGTGGTCGAACCCGATGGCCGCACCGAACATGATCACTGCGGCTTTATCGGCCGCGGCACCAACCAGATTGCCGAGCTGACGGCGGCGATCGAAGGGCTCTCCCGCGTGCCCGCAGGAGAGGCCGTCGAACTGGTTTCGGACAGCCAATACGTGTTGAAGGGGCTCATGGAGTGGCGCAGTGGCTGGGAACGCAAGGGCTGGCGAAACTCGAAGGGCGACCCGGTCGCCAATCTGGCGCTGTGGAAGCGGCTGTTCGCTTTGGCCGACGCACGCGAGGTCAAGACGCGCTGGGTGCGCGGCCACAACGGCGATGTCTACAACGAACGCGCCGATGCGTTGGCCAACGAGGCGTTGCGCCGGCAGATCGTGCTCGACCGCGAAAGGCCGGCTTCGGGATGAGCGCCTGACCAGGACGGCCTGCCTGCGAGGGCGGTGACCGGGTCACCGTGGTTGCCAGGCCACTGCCACAGCACTGCCAGGGCGCGGCGGAGTACTTTGCCGCTCAATTCAGCGCCGAGCCTTCGTCGCCAGCCTGGCCTGCATGAATTCGAAGCCAAACACCACCGCTTCCATGATCGCGCGGTCGTTGTCGATACGTTCACGATCGGTCAACAAGAAGGCGAAATCCACCTCGTGGCGGATGTAGCGCGACGACAACCGGTTCAACGAAAAGCAGGCAATGTCGGCCAGCAATTCGGCGTCGTCCATGGCCGGAAAACGCAGCGCCATCGACCCGACGGTTGCAAACACCGCACGTTCACGATGGTTGTGGATCGTCTCGACATTGACGTTCATGCGTGCCTTCGCACCGGACCCCCGTACAGAGCGCAGGATCCCGCTCGGGGTGTCGTGCATGGCCCGGAAGTGGATGCCAAACGCGGTGTTGTTCCGCCGGACCCGGCGGTGTTGCGCCAGCGTCAGCGGCGTTCGATCACACGCATCGAAAAATCGACCGCCCTGACGTCCTTGGTCAGGCTGCCGATCGAGATGCGGTCGACACCCGTGGCCGCAATGCTGCGCAACTGATCGATCTGCACGCCGCCCGACACCTCGAGTTCGGCGCGTCCGGCATTCAGCCTGACAGCAGCCACCATGCCCTCGAGCGTGAAGTTATCGAGCATCACGCTGAGGGCGCCCTGCTCGAGCGCTTCATGCAACTGCGACAAAGTCTCGACCTCGATCTGGATGTCGACGCCGGACTCGAGAGCGGCAGCGCGCTGCAACACCGCGCCGATGCCGCCCGCCGCCGCGATGTGGTTTTCCTTGATCAGGATGCCGTGCCAAAGCGCCAGCCGCTGGTTGCGCCCGCCGCCGACGCGCACCGCGTATTTCTGCGCCTGCCGCAGGCCGGGCATCGTCTTGCGGGTGTCGAGAATGGCGCAGCCGCGTGGGTTGGGCGACGCGCCCGCGATCGCATCGACGTGCAGCCGGGTGCGCGTCGCGGTCGACGACAGCAACTGCAGAAAATTCAGCGCAGCACGCTCGCCAGACAGCAGCGCCCGTGCCAGGCCCTCGATGTCGCAGACGGCCGTGCCGGTGCCCATGCGCGCGCCTTCGTCGACATGCCAGTTCACGACGGCCTGCGGGTCGAGCGCGTGCAGGCAGGCCTCGAACCAGTCGCGGCCGCACAGCACGGCGTCTTCACGCACGATCACGCGCGCCCGGACACGCTGCTTCTGGCCGACCAGCAGTGCGGTCCAGTCGGCCTGGCCGATGTCTTCGAACAGCGCATCGCGCACGTTGCGCCTGCGCGCTTCTTCGAGGGTTTCGTCGTGGTCGTGCATCGTCACCCTCGCCAGGGTTCAGGCCGCGCCGAGGTGCGCCACCAGCCCGCGATGTTGGGTGCTGGCCGGATGCTGCGCCACGAATGCCAGCATGCGCTCGATGCAGCCCAGCGCCTGGCTGCGCACCGGTTCATCGACGAGCACCTCGCCATGTCCGGTCTCGAGGCACTGCACCACGCCCTGCAACGCGTTCATCGCCATCCAGGGGCAGTGCGCGCAACTCTTGCAGGTGGCTCCACGGCCCGAGGTCGGCGCTTCGAGCAAGGTCTTGCCCGGTGCGAGCTGACGCATGCGGTGCAGGATGCCGTTGTCGGTGGCAACGATGAAGGTCTGGGCCGGCAGCGTCAGCACCGCATTCAGCAACTGCGAGGTCGAGCCGACCAAGTCAGCCTGCGCGATCACGCCGCGCGGCGATTCGGGATGCACCAGCACCAGCGCGCCGGGGTGCTCGGCGCGCAACAGGTCGAGTTCGAGCGTCTTGAACTCGTCGTGCACGATGCAGTTGCCGTTCCACATGAGCATGTCGGCGCCCGTCTGCTGAAGGATGTAGGCGCCCAGATGGCGGTCCGGCGCCCACAACACCTTCTCGCCCTGGTCTTTCAGGTGCTGAACGATCGCCAGCGCGCACGAACTCGTCACCATCCAGTCGGCGCGCGCCTTGACCGCCGCGCTGGTGTTGGCATAGACCACCACGCGCCGGTCGGGGTGGGCATCGCAGAAGGCAGCGAATTCATCCGGCGGACAGCCCAGGTCGAGCGAACAGGTCGCATCCAGGTCGGGCATCAGCACGCGTTTGTCGGGCGACAGGATCTTGGCGGTCTCGCCCATGAAGCGCACGCCGGCCACCACCAGCGTGCTCGCTGCATGGTCGCGGCCGAAGCGCGCCATCTCGAGCGAATCGGCCACGCAGCCGCCGGTTTCGAGCGCCAGATCCTGCAGGTCGCCGTCGACGTAATAGTGCGCCACCAGCACCGCCTGGTGCTGTTTCAGCAGTGCGCGCGCCTGCGCTTTCCAGTCGGCCCGCTGCTGGGGGTTCATCAGCGCGGGCACCTTGGCCCAGGCGGTTGCGGTGGAACTTGCCCCGCGGGCATCCTGGCGGGTGTAGTCGATCAGCACTGAGGTCATCGTGAACGAGGCGTTGCGGGCACCGCGGCCCGCGTTGTTGGAATATTAGCGGTTCATCAACGCCTCGTGGCCGGCGACATTGAGGCAACGTGGCCTGTGCGGCGCTTCGGTTCGGCGGGACGTTGCGGCCCGCGACGGTGCCGAGGCACAGCCACCCTGCAGGGGTGGAAAATGCAGCTGCCCCGGAAGAGACGGCATGCACCGATGAGCCACGCTGATCCGGCGCTGAAGTCGCCCTGATCGACGTCTTAAATCAAGCCCCAGCCGCCATGAATCCGTCCGAAGCCTCCGCATCAGCCGCATCAGCAGCAGCTGCCGCACCAGCCGCCGCTTACACCGACGCGCTGCGCCGAGACGCCCGCACGATCGGCTTGGTCGGTCTGGCGCACGGCACCTCGCACTTCTTCCACCTGCTGCTGCCACCGCTGTTCCCGCTGTTCATCCGCGATTTCGGCCTGAGCTATGCCGAACTGGGCCTGCTGGTCAGCACCTTTTTCCTGGTCTCCGGCGTCGGGCAGGCGCTGGCCGGCTTCCTGGTCGACCGGGTCGGCGCGCGGCCGGTGCTGTTCATCGCGCTCGGCTTGTTCGCGTCGTCGGGGCTGGCGACTGCGGCGGCGGCAGGCTACGGCGGGCTGCTGCTGGCGGCCGGCTTGGCGGGCCTGGGCAACGCCTCGTTTCACCCGGTCGACTTCACCATCCTCAACAAGCGCGTCTCGGCGCCGCGGCTGGGTCATGCCTTTTCAGTGCACGGCATCTCGGGCAATCTCGGTTGGGCAGCCGCGCCGGTGTTCATGACCGCCATCAGCGCGGCCACCGGTTCGTGGCGGGTTGCCGCAGCCGCCGCGTCGGTGTGGGCGCTGCTCGTGATGGCATTGCTGTGGCGCCAGCGTTCGGCCATCGACGACCGCGCCGTGCCGTGGTCTTTCGAGGCGCACGACCAACCTGCCGCTGCCGGCGGCGTCGGCGCGCACCCATTGGCGTTCCTGAAACTGCCGTCGGTGTGGCTGTGCTTCTCCTTCTTCTTCTGGTCGACCTGCGCGCTCGGCGCCATCCAGAGCTTCGCCAGCCCGGCGCTGCGCACGATGTACGGCCTGCCGCTGTCGCTGACCGCGCTGGTGGTGACCGGTTACATGCTTTGCGGGGCGGCCGGCATGCTGGCGGGCGGCTTCCTCGCAGCCGGGGCCGAGCGGCTCGAGCGCCTGATCGGCCTGTGCCTGCTGGCCGCCGCCGCGCTGCTGGCGCTGGTGGCCAGCGGCGTGCTGCCGGGCCTGTGGGCTGCCGCGCTGGTGGCGCTGGCCGGCTTCGGCACCGGGCTCGCCGGGCCGTCGCGCGACATGCTGATCAAGCGCGCCGCGCCGCCCGGTGCGACCGGCCGCGTCTACGGCGCCGTGTATTCGGGGCTCGACCTCGGCTTTGCGATGTCGGCCCCGGTGTTCGGCAGCCTGCTCGATCAGGGCCGTCCCGCCGCGGTGTTCATGGGCTCGGCGCTGGCGCTGGGGCTGGGTGTGCTGTCGGCTTCGCTGGTCGGCTGGCAAATGCAGCGGGCGCCGCGCAAGGCGATCGCATGAAACCGCCGGGCCGCCCCAACGCGCCCGCGATCAGCACCAGCCGCAGCCCCGCTCGGCGAGCCGAGGCGCTGGCCCGCCGGATGCCCAGGTGACGACGCTCATAGCGCGCGCCGCTTCAGGCTGGCACCGCGCAGCATCAAAACCACGCCGCACAGCACCACGCCGGCGGCCAACCATTCGAAGCCGCTGACGACTTCGCCGGCGATGGCGACACCGAGCAGCATCGCGATCACCGGGTTGACGAAGCTGTAACTCGAGGCCAGCGCGGCGCTGGCGCGCGCCAGCAGCACCATGTAGGCGTTGAAGGCGATCAACGAGCCGAACACCACGAGATAGAGCCAGGCAGCGACCGCGGACGGTTCAGGTGGCCAGCTGACGCGTTCGCCAGTGGCGGCGGACATCAGCATCAGCACCGCACCGCCGCACAACATTTCGCTGGCGAAGCCGGTCGCGCCCGGCGCCAGCGGCAAGCTTCGCTGGCTCAGCACGCTGCCGACCGACCAGGTGACACAGGCCGTGGCGATCGCGATCAACCCGGCTGGCGAGGCCTGGAAGCCGGCGCCCTGGGTCAGCATCAGCACGCCGACCAGGCCCAGCCCGATGCCCGCCATCTCGGGCGCTGACGGCACGACACCCCACAGGCGATCCAGCGCCGCGATCATCAGCGGCACCACGGCGATGAAGGCCACCACGAGGCCCGAGCCGACGGTCTGTTCCGCAAAGGCGGTGCCGCCCATGCCACCGCCCAGCATCAGCGCACCGACCAGCAGCGCATTGCGCCACTGGCGACGGTCCGGCCAAGGCGCGCCGCGCAGGCGCATCCATGCCATCAGCAACGCGCCGGCAACCAGAAAACGGCTGCCCATCTGCAGGAACGGCGCAAAGCTGACCAGCGCGTACTTGATGGCCAGATAGGTCGATCCCCAAACCAACCAGGTCGCAGCCAGGCACATCATCAGAAAAGGGGGCAGCGAAGCGGACGCGGCAGGACGGGCGGACAGGGTGTTCATGGACGGGCATCGTCAAAGGGCGGCGCCCATCGTAGGTGGGATTCGACATCTCGCATCGGCGCGCGTTTCGTTTCGATCCAGAATCTGGAGGATCTTTAAGTGCCGCGCCTACATCGACGTTGGGTCAAGCCGCCGCGGCGCGCCTTGCCGGGCGTGCGCGCCTGGCTCCGACCCGGAGTCCGCGATGAACACGCCTGCCACCCGCCTCGCCATCCAGCCCGCCACGTCAGCGACGTCGGTGCCCACCTGCGACCTGTGCGACCGGCACAAGAACGAGGTGGATGGCGACTTTCGGGTGCTGCCGCCGGTGTTTCGGGATTTCGGTCAGCACACCCGGTTCTGCGGCATCGTCAGCACCGTCAAATGCTTTGAAGACAACAGCTTGGTGAAGGCGGCCGTCGATTCGCCCGGCCTCGGCCGCGTGCTGGTGGTCGACGGCGGCGGCTCGCTTCGCTTTGCGCTGCTGGGCGGCAACCTCGGTGCGGCGGCGGCCCGCCACGGCTGGGCCGGCGTGGTGATCGATGGCTGCGTGCGCGATGTCGAGGAACTGGCCGCCTGCGCGGTCGGCATTCGCGCGCTGGCCTGCATGCCGATGCCGACGGAAAAGCGCAACCAGGGCCAGCGCGACGTGGCGGTGCAGCTCCAGGGTGTCTGGGTGCGGCCGGGCGATTGGCTGTGCGCAGACGCCGACGGCATCGTGGTGATGTCGGCGGCGCCGGTTTGACCGGGCCAACCCGCCGCCGGGCTCGTCCGCGTGTGTGGTGCGAGGGTGGGAACTCAGCTCAGGCCGGCACCGCCGGCAATCCCGACAGCGCCATCGCCAGTTCGGCCTCGTCGTAGTTCTGGTCGACCAGCTTGCCGCTCATGTAGCTGCTGTAGGCCGACATGTCGAAGTGGCCGTGGCCGCACAGGTTGAACAGGATCACTTCAGCCTTGCCTTCGCGCTTGCAGCGCAGCGCCTCGTTGATGGCGCCCAGCACGGCATGGTTGGCCTCGGGCGCGGGCACGATGCCTTCGGCCCGCGCGAACATCACGCCGGCTTCGAAGCAGGCGGTCTGGTGGTAGGCCGTGGCCTCGATCAGGCCGAGCTGCTTCAGGTGCGACACCAGCGGCGCCATGCCGTGATAGCGCAGTCCGCCGGCGTGAAATCCCGGCGGCGTGAAGGTCGAGCCGAGCGTGTGCATCTTCGTCAACGGCGTCATGTGGGCCGTGTCGCCGTAGTCGTAGGCGTATTGGCCGCGCGTCAACGACGGGCACGCGGCGGGCTCGACCGCCACGAAGCGACGCTGCTTGGTCTTGCCCGCGCCGCGCAGCTGCTGGCCGATGAAAGGAAAGGCGATGCCGGCGAAGTTGGAGCCGCCTCCGGTGCAGCCGACGATGACATCGGGGTCGTCGCCGGCCATCTCGAGCTGCAACATCGCTTCTTGGCCGATGATGGTCTGGTGCATCAGCACGTGGTTGAGCACCGAGCCGAGCGCGTACTTGGTGTCGTCGTTCGTCGCCGCGACTTCCACCGCTTCCGAGATCGCGATGCCCAGCGAGCCCGGATGATCAGGCGTGGCCGCCAGGATCGCGCGACCCGCATTCGTCTCCATCGACGGCGACGCCACGCAACGCGCCCCGTAGGTTTCCATCAGCGCGCGGCGATAGGGTTTCTGGTCGTACGACACGCGCACTTGGTAGACAGTGACATCGATGTCGAACAGCGCGCCGGCGAAGGCCAGCGACGAGCCCCACTGGCCGGCGCCGGTCTCGGTGGCAATCTTCTTGATGCCGGCTTGCGCGTTGTACCAAGCTTGCGGAATGGCGGTGTTCGGCTTGTGCGATCCGGCCGGCGACACGCCCTCGTATTTGTAATAAATCTTGGCCGGCGTGCCGAGTGCCTTTTCGAGCCGGTGCGCGCGCACCATCGGCGCGGGCCGCCACAGCTTGAAGATTTCGCGCACCGGCTCGGGTATCGGCACCTCGCGCTCGGTCGAGACCTCCTGCAGGATCAGCTCCATCGGAAACAGCGGCGCCAGGTCGTCCGGCCCGACCGGCTGCAGCGTGCCGGGGTGCAGCACCGCGGGTGCTGGCACCGGCAGATCGGCGGCAATGTTGTACCAGTGCCGGGGCATCCGGCTTTCGTCGAGCAGGAACTTGGTGGGGGTGCTCATCGGTGTCTGTGTCCTTGGGTGATCGATTGCATGGCGGGCCGCCTCGGCCGGGGTTGTCATCGTACGGTGCCAGCTTCGCCGCGAAATGCTCGCTTGCCCCCGGTGACGCACACTGCGGTCATCAGCCTTCATCGTTCAAGGAGCGCACATGCTGGCCATCATCGGCGGAACCGGAATCTACCAACTCGACGGCATGCAGGTCGACGAGCACAGCGAGATCGACACGCCGTTTGGCAGGCCGTCGGGCCCCGTGACGCGCGGCCGCCTGGGCGGGCGCACGCTCATGTTTCTCGCGCGCCATGGCAGCGGGCATCGGCTGCTGCCGCACGAGGTGAACTATCGCGCCAACATCTATGCGTTGAAGGCGGCGGGCGCCACACAGCTGCTCGGCGTGTCGGCGGTCGGCAGCTTGGCTGAGCACATCGCGCCGGGCGATCTGGCGATGCCGGACCAGTATTTCGACTGGACCAAGGGCGGTCGGGCGCGCAGCTTCTTCGGCGACGGCGTGGCGGCTCACGTGTCGACCGCTCATCCGGTCAGCGCGAACCTGGTTGCGTGGGTCTCGGCGCAGGCCGGCGAGTTGGACATTCCACTGCACCGCGACCTCGCCTACGCCTGCATCGAAGGGCCGCGCCTGGGCACGCGCGCCGAGAGCCTGTTCCTGCGTCAGGTCGGTTGCCAGCTGGTCGGCATGACCAACGTGCCTGAAGTGTTTCTGGCGCGAGAGGCACAACTCGGCTACGCCTCGCTGTGCATCGCCACCGACTACGACTGCTGGAAGGAAGACTCGGGTCAGCACGCCTCGATGGCGGCGATCCTCGAGCGCTACGCTGCCAGCCTGTCGACCGTGCGGCGCCTGCTGGTCGCGTTGATGGGCCGCGACCTGCCCGAACCCGAGCCCGACATCCGCCACGCGCTGCGAGATGCCGTGATGACGGCCGACGCCGCGCTCACGCCGATGCAGCGTGAATGGCTCGAGGTGCTGCGGCGCTGATGCCCACAGTCGCCTTGCGCAACAAAAGGGCAGGGCAGCGCAGCAAAAGGGCAGGGCATCACCGGCAATGTTCCAATGGTTGCGGTCCACGGGTCGGTTGCGGGCGCTGTTGCAGCTGCAGCTGCAGTTGCTCTTGCAGGCCGACGACCATGACCTCGACCCGACACATCCGAAGCATTGAAAGCCCGCCATGACCACCACGCTCTACGCCACGTCCATTCCCGTCTTCACCCAGATGCTCGGCGCACTGAGCCAGGTGCTGGCCAAGGCCGAGGCCCACGCCACCGCGCGCGGCATCGACCCGAACGCGCTGCTGCAGGCGCGCCTGTATCCCGACATGTTTCCGCTGCTGCGCCAGGCGTGCGTCGCCAGTGATTTCGCGCGCAGCGTGTCGGCGCGGCTGGCCGGCGTCGAGGTGCCGGCCTTCGAGGACAACGAGCAGACCTTCGCCGACCTGCGCGCGCGCATCGACCGCACGCTGAGTTTCATCGGCAGCCTCATGCCGGCGCAGTTCGAGGGCAGCGACACGCGCGAGATCGTCACGCAGGCCGGCACGCCGAAGGAAAAGCGCTTCAGCGGCACTTCGTACCTGCTCAACTACGGCCTGCCGCATTTCTACTTCCACACCAGCGCGGCTTACATGATCCTGCGCCACAACGGCGTCGAGGTGGGCAAGAAGGACTACATCGGCACGTATTGACGGCGCCCGCCCTGCGACGCCATCAAGGCCACCACGGCAGACCTTGTCGCAGTGGTCAGCCTGCCAATTTCGAGCGGCCCGGCAACACATCCTGCCAGCGCCGGGCTGAGCAGCCGACCGACGTCTCATTGAACGAGTGTGTGATCCGCACCGGATGGACCCGGTCGATGCTGCCGTACCTCAGCGCTCGAACAGCTCAAGCGCGCGGTCCATGCCGCCTTCCATGATCGCCACCATCGCCTGCTCGCGCACCGCCGGCTTGGGGTGGTAGGCGATGCTCAGGCCGGCCACTTCCATCATCGGCAGGTCGTTGGCGCCGTCGCCCACGGCAATCGCCTGCGAGGTCTCGATGCCCATCAGCTCGCAGACTTCGAGCACCACGCGCTTCTTCTCGGCACCGTCGCAAATGTCGCCCCACGGCCGATCGAGCAGCCGGCCGGTGAGCGCCCCATCCTTCACCTCGAGCAGATTGGCACGCACGAAATCAAGCCCGAGGCGGTGCCGGATGCGCTCGCTGAAGAACGTGAAGCCGCCCGACACCAGCAGCGTCTTGCAGCCCGCCGCCTGGCAGGCGCGCACGAAGGTTTCAACGCCGGGGTTCAGGCGCAGCCGCTGCTCGTAGACCTCGTGCAACGCCGATTCGGGCACGCCGGCGAGCAGCGCCACGCGCTGCCGCAGGCTGGCCTTGTAGTCGGCGATCTCGCCGCCGAACTGACCATTCATCGCGGCCTCGGTGATGGCCGCCACCTCGGCATGCCGACCCACCGCTGCGGCGATCTCGTCGACGCACTCGATGTTGATCAGTGTCGAATCCATGTCGAACGCGACCAGCCTGAAGTCAGTCAGCCGCAGCGGCGGCGTGAAGCCGCGGATGTACAGGCCGGGGGCGTGTTCGAGTGCCATCGCGATCGCGCCCGATTTCGTCAGGCCGCTTCGACCTGCTTCGGCGCGCCCAGCGCGCGCAGCACGTCACGGATCAGCTGCGCCCGGTCTTTCGGCTCGGGTGTATCGCGTTCGATGCGCAGCTTGTCGTTGCCGGCCAGCTTGATGTGGCGATTCTTTTGCACCAGTTCGATGATCTTCAGCGCATCGACCGGCGCGTTCGGCTTGAAGCTGATGATCATCAGCTTCGGCGCCGCGTCGATCTTGGTCACGCCGTACGGCTTGGCCAGCACGCGCAGGCGGTGCACGTCGAACAGCGTCTGGCCCTGCGCCGGCAGCTTGCCGAAGCGGTCCGTGATTTCCTCGAGCAGCGTGTCGATGTGCGCCGGCTGGCTGGCGCTGGCCAGCCTCTTGTACAGGTTCAGCCGCGTGTGCACGTCGCCGCAATAGCTGTCGGGCAGCAGCGCCGGCGCGTGCAGGTTGATCTCGGTCGTGGCGTTCAAAGGCGACAGCAGGTCGGGTTCCTTGCCGGCCCTCAGCGAACGCACGGCTTCGGCCAGCATCTCGTTGTAGAGCTGGAAGCCGACCTCCATCATGTTGCCGCTCTGGTTCTCGCCCAGCATCTGACCGGCGCCGCGGATTTCGAGGTCGTGCATCGCCAGGTAGAAGCCCGAACCAAGTTCTTCCATGTCCTGGATCGCCTGCAGGCGCTGCGCGGCCGGCCTGCTCAAGGCTTCGACATCGGGCACCAGCAGGTAGGCGTAGGCCTGGTGGTGCGAGCGGCCGACGCGGCCGCGCAGCTGGTGCAGCTGCGCCAGCCCGAACTTGTCGGCGCGAGCGATCACGATCGTGTTCGCACTCGGCACGTCGATGCCGGTTTCGATGATGGTCGAACACAGCAGCAGGTTGTGGCGCTGCGCCACAAAGTCGCGCATCACGCTTTCCAGCTCGCGCTCGGGCATCTGGCCATGCGCGATGGCAATGCGCGCTTCGGGCAGCAATTCCTGCAGCGCGTCGCGGCGCGCCCGGATGGTCTCGACTTCGTTGTGCAGGAAGTAGACCTGACCGCCGCGCTTGAGCTCACGCAGCACCGCCTCGCGGATCGTGCCTTTGCTCTCGGCGCGCACGAAGGTCTTGATCGACAGCCGACGCTGCGGCGCGGTGGCGATCACGCTCAAGTCGCGCAAGCCTTCCAGCGCCATGCCGAGCGTGCGCGGAATCGGCGTGGCAGTCAGCGTCAGCACGTCGACCTCGGCGCGCATCGCCTTGATGGCTTCCTTGTGGCGCACGCCGAAGCGGTGCTCCTCGTCGATCACCAGCAGGCCCAGTCGTTTGAACTTGACCTTGTCGCTGATCAGCGCGTGCGTGCCGACCACGATGTCGATGGTGCCGTCCGCGATGCCCACCAGCGACAGCTTGACTTCCTTGGCCGACCGAAAGCGCGACAGCTCGGCCACCTTGACCGGCCACTGGCCGAAGCGGTCGCTGATGTTCTGAAAGTGCTGTTCGGCCAGCAGCGTGGTGGGCGCCAGGATCGCCACCTGCTTGCCGCCCGTGACCGCGACGAACGCCGCGCGCAATGCCACCTCGGTCTTGCCGAAGCCGACGTCGCCGCACACCAGCCGGTCCATCGGCCGCGGCGACAGCATGTCCTGGATAACGGCATGAATCGCGGCCTTCTGGTCGGGCGTTTCCTCGAAGGCGAAGCTGGCGGCGAAGGCCTCGTAATCGTGCGGCGAGAAACGGAACGCATAACCCTCGCGCGCCGCCCGCACCGCATACAAGTGCAGCAGTTCGGCAGCCGTGTCGCGAACCTGTTCGGCCGCGCGCCGCTTGGCCTTTTCCCACTGGCCGGAGCCAAGCCGGTGCAGCGGCGCTTCGTCAGCGCTCACGCCGGTGTAGCGCGCGATCAGGTGCAGTTGCGCGACCGGCACGTACAACGTGGCCTGGTCCGCGTACTCCAGATGCAGGAATTCGGACGGGCCGCCTTCGTCGTTCCCGAGATCGATGTTCTTCAGCCCCACGTAGCGACCGATGCCGTGGTTGGCGTGCACCACCGGGTCGCCCACCTTGAGTTCCGACAGGTCCTTGATCAGCGCATTGACGTCGCTGACCTGTTCCTGCTTGCGGCGGCGCCGTTGCGTGGGCGAGGTCGCGAACAATTCGGTCTCGGTGATGAATTCGATCGGCTGCAGCGGCGCCTGCCGCTGCCACAAAAAACCCTCGGCCATCGGCGCGACGGCGATCGCGAAACGCTCGTCACTCGTTTCGAATTCGGCCAGCGTGTCCACGCTCGGCGGCTCGATCCGGCTGTCACGCAGCAGCTCCAGCAGGCTCTCGCGGCGGCCCTGCGTCTCGGCCATCAGCAGCACACGGTTCGCGGTGGCGGCGATGTGCGACTTCAGGCGCTGCAGCGGCTCGGGCGCGCCGCGTTCGGCGCTCAGGTCGGGCAGCGGCAACGCCCAGTCGGTCGGCTGGCGGTTGCGCAGCGCGAGCGTGGCGTGCGCACCGGCCCGCGTGTAGAAATCGTCGGGCTTCAAGAACAGGGACTCGGGCGACAGGATCGGCCGCTCGCGGTCATGTTGCAGGAAACGGTGTCGTTCGCTGGTATCGGCCCAAAAGTGCTTGAGCGCTTCGTCGACCTCGCCATGCAGCGCCACGGTGGCGGCGCTCGGCGTGCCAGTGCCGAGGTAATCGAAGATCGTTGCGGTCTGATCAAAAAACAGCGGCAGGTAATACTCGATGCCGCCGGTGGCGATGCCGGTGCCGATGTCCTTGTAGATGCGGACCTTGCTCGGGTCGCCTTCCACCTGCTCGCGCCAGCGCGCGCGAAAGGCATTGCGCGCGTTCTCGTCCATCGGGAACTCGCGGCCCGGCAGCAGCCGCACCTCGGGGACGGGATAAAGGCTGCGCTGGCTGTCGGGATCGAAGGTGCGGATCGAATCGACCTCGTCGCCGAACAGGTCGACCCGGTACGGCACCAGCGACCCCATCGGAAACAGGTCGATCAACCCGCCGCGCACCGCGTATTCGCCCGGCGACACCACCTGGCTGACGTGGCTGTAGCCGGCCAGTGTCAGCTGCGACTTCAGAGCGGCTTCGTTCAGGCGCTGCTTCTGCTTGAAGTTGAACGTGTAGGCCGCCAGGAAGCTCGGCGGCGCCAGCCGCACCAGTGCGGTAGACGCCGGCATCAGCACCACGTCGACCTCGGCCTGCGAGCCGTGCTGCAGCAGGCGCCACAAGGTGGCCAGCCGTTCCGATATCAGGTCCTGGTGCGGCGAGAACGTGTCGTACGGGAGCGTCTCCCAATCGGGAAACACCGCCACGCGCAACTCGGGCGCGAAGAACGCGAGCTCCCCTTCGAGCCGCTGCGTGTCGGCGGGCTCGGCGCTGATGATCGCCAGCAGCCGCCCTTGCGCCTTTTGCGCCTGCGCGAAACTGGCGAGCATCAACGCATCGGCCGAGCCGGTCGGGCGGGGCAGGGCCAGGCGTTTGCCGGGGGCGATGGCGGCGGCGAAAGAGGGCAACTGCATGGGTTCTTGGGTCAAAAAACAAATCGTCCCGCGGGACTCCATTGCCCTGAAGCCAGAGGGCGGCTGGGGCAGCATTTCCCGGGGCAGTGCAACTTCGAGATTATAGAATTCGCGCCTCCCATGACGCTCGCCACCGTTGCTGCCGAACCGCCACGCCTTTATGCGCTGGTGCCGTGCGCCGGCGTTGGCGAGCGCGCCGGTGCCTCGCTACCCAAGCAATATCACCTTGTGGCCGGGCACAGCGTGGTGGCGCACACGTTGATGGCGCTGTCGCAGGTGTCGCGTCTTTCGGCGGTGCTGGTGCTGCTGAGTCCACAGGACGAGACCTTCGAGCATCACGCGCCGCTGCATGACGGCTGGGTGTCGCGACGCGGCGGCGCCACGCGCGCGCAGACGGTCGCCAACGGGCTGCACGAGTTGCAACTGCGTGGCGCCCGCGCCGACGACTGGGTGCTGGTGCACGACGCCGCGCGCTGCCTGGTGCGGCCGGCCTGGGTCGACGCGCTGATCGATGCCTGTCAGTTCGATGCCGTCGGCGGCCTGCTGGCGCTGCCGCTGTCAGACACGCTCAAACAGGAGCGTGGCGGCCGGGTCGACCACACCATCGACCGGCGCGGCAAGTGGGCCGCGCAGACGCCGCAGATGTTCCGCCTCGGCCTGCTGCAGCAGGCACTTGCCGAGGCCGGCGACGCCGTCACCGACGAAGCCAGTGCGCTCGAGGCACTGGGCCACGCACCGCAGCTGGTGGCCGGACCGCTGGAAAACCTCAAGGTGACCTACCCGCACGACTTCGAACTGGCCGAGCGGCTGCTGAAGACGCGTGCATGAACAAGAACAAGCCGCCGGTGTGGCGCATTGGCGAAGGCTGGGACATTCACGCGCTCGTGCCCGACCGAAAGCTCGTGCTCGGCGGCGTGGAAATTGCCCACAGCCACGGTCTGCTGGGCCATTCTGACGCCGATGCGCTGTGCCACGCCATCACCGATGCGTTGTTCGGTGCGGCCGCGCTGGGCGACATCGGCCGGCATTTCCCCGACACCGACGGGCAGTATCGCGGCGCCGATTCGATCGCGCTGCTGGCCGAGGCCGGGCGCCGCGTGCGGGCCGCCGGATGGGAAATCGCCAATGTCGACAGCACCATCGTCGCCCAGGCGCCGAAGATGGCGCCGCACATTCTGGCGATGCGTCAGCGCATCGCCAGCGCCTTGCTGGTGACGCTCGAGCAGGTCAACGTCAAGGCCAAAACCGCCGAACAGATGGGCCCGGTGGGGCTGGGGCAGGCGATCGAAGCGCGCGCGGTGTGCCTGTTGACGTCGGGTTGAGATTTAGCAATGCCGGACCCCAATCGGCTCGGGCGCCTGCACCTGCACCTACACCTGCAACGAACCCCTCATGCGCGGCGGCGTCATGGCCGCGCAGGCGAAACGATCAGCGCGGTCGGCGCCGCGCCACCCAAAAAGTCGCGCCCTCGGCGCCGTAACGTTCAGCGTGCGGCATCTCGGGCGCCAGCGTGAACGTGGAGCCCACGGCCAGATGCAGCGTGCTCCCCTCGCAGGTCAGCCACATCTCTCCCTGGGTGATCACCGCTTCAATGCCGAAGCTGTGGCTGTGCGTGTCCAGCACGGTCCCGGGCGGCCATTGGCGTTCGAGCACCTCGTCGAACCCGGCAGTCATCGCGTCGGCCTGGAAGTCTTCGAAGGTGCTGCTGCTCATGGTCAAGCTTTCGGGCAGGATAAGTTTGCAACTCCATTATTGGCGCTGGTGCTGTGTACGACGAACTCTGCTGCTGACCATGCCGCCACGAGGAACAAAACAATTTCCGAGATCGGCAGGGTTTTCGGGCTTTTGCACGAGTCGTCATTTCTGAAGCGGCGGATCGGCAACTCGCTGTTTGTGCCGAGGCTGTTGCAGATCACCCGACACGTCCAAACAGCAGGCGCTCGACGCGACCGAACCGGTGGCCGGCGCCGACGCGTCGTGCTCGGCCTCCAGCGCCCCGCCCGCGCTGAAAAGGGCCAAGCAGCGGATCGCGACCGAGCCACACATGCAGATCGGCCCACCGAAACTGTCCGGGATCGAGGATGAACGCAGTGGCCATCACGTCGAACAGACAGACGTGGCTTCTGCCAATCTTGTGTTGCCAGTACGAATGCCACTGCCTGCATCGTTCGGCCATCCACGCGCCGGCTGCGCTGCGCCTTGCCAGCGCGTCGAGGGAAGTCGCGACCAGCTCGACTTGGCGCTCCACTCCGTAGGTCAACAAGACGAGCGGCCGCCGTCAGCCGGTCACCTGTTGCACCGCGAGTGGATCGGAAACGAAGTTGAAGTCGCTGAACACCGCGCCAGGTCCGAAGGCCACCGCACCTGATGACGAGCTCTCCGACGGATGGAAACGGTGGCGGGCGCGCCGCCCGATCACAGCATCGATATCGCTCACGTTCTGTTGCAGGGCAGAAGCGTGCCCGGCCGCAGCCGCCACGGTCGTGAGCGGTCCCAACGCCACGAGAGTCAACGGCCCCTTGAACAACGCCGACGCTATAGGGCGATGACGCAATGGCGCGATGACGCAATGACGCAATGACGCGATGGCGCGATGGCGCGATGGCGCGATGGCGCCATGATGCGATGGGCCGCGTCTTCGATCGGCGTCGGGGTGTCGCTCGATGCTGCAGCCGATTCACCAAAGGCGCGAACCGGTTTCGCTCGATGGCCGTTGATGCGTTGCACCAGCTCGCCAGTCACACGCTGCGTGGTCTGCGCCGGAGCGTTACCGAACACGGTCACGTCGCTGATCATGTGGATCCAGGCATCTTCCCGCAGTGCGAGGGCCGCCAGACCATCATCTGGATGGACTCTCGGGCCCGTGCCGCAAGCGGCGTCGGTGTCGATCCACACGCGGTTGGGCAAGGCCGCCAACGAACCGCCCGGACGCAGGGTCAACGCGGGCATCGACGTCTCGCCAGTGCGCCACGTACTGACCTCCAGGGCCTATCGCGGAGCCGCCACACTCAGCGGCACCAGCAGGACAAGGCCCGCCTTCACCTCGAACTTCACCCGAAAAGAGGTCCATCGTGGCGCGACGACCCAGCGGTGGTTCCTGAGGCCGGGTCCTCGCGTGCCAAGGCCCGCAAGGTGCCACGGGCTGCCGTCAGCGCCTGACCGACAGCCCACCTCGGGCGGCCACGCACGCACCGTGCCGACCGGCCACCAACGCACCGAGCTAGATCGCGCGTCGCAGCCGGATGTGCGCAATCAGCCCGTCGTCCGCCGCATTGACCAGTTCGAACGAACCGCCCATGCGCTGCACGGCCTTGTCGACGATGGCCAGACCCAGGCCGGCGCCGGTGGCGGCGGTGCGGGCGGCGTCGCCGCGAAAAAACGGCGTGATGAGCTGGTGCAGCTTCTTCGGATCGGCGCCCGGTCCGTGATCGCGCACGCTCAGGATCACCCACGGCCCGGCACGCGAATAGGTCACCAGCACCTCGGCGATGCCGGTGTCGACCGAGCGCCCATAGCGGCGCGCGTTCTCGAACAGGTTTTGCAGCACGCGGCCGAGCTCGGTCTCGTCGGCGATGACCTTGGTGTCGATCGCCACACGCGATGTGATGCGCATCTGGGTGGTGTCGCGAAACGCCGCCATCTCGCGGTCGACCACGCTGCTCAGGTGCACCGGCACCAGGCTGACTTCGCCGGGCCGCGCGTAATCCATGAACTTGTCGATGATGGCGTCGAGCTGCGTGATGTCGAGCGCCATGTTCGCTTTGGCTTCTTCGTCCTGCACGCTCATCTCGGCTTCGAGCCGCAGCCGCGCCAGCGGCGTGCGCAAATCGTGCGAGATGCCTGCCAGCATCACGGCGCGGTCTTCCTCGACCTTGGCCAGTTCGCGCGCCATGCGGTTGAAGCCCATGTTGACCTGGCGAATCTCGCTGGTCAGCGTGGTCTCGTCCAGGCGCGAATCGAATTCACCTTCGCGAATGCGGCTGGCGGCGAACGAGAGATCTTTCAGCGGCCGGTTGATCAGCCGGGCGATGGCGGCCGAGCCGGCCACCGTGGCCAGCAACGCCAACCCGACCCACAAGGTCAGCGTGGTGAGTGCCATCGGAGCCACTCGCTTCGGGTCGGTGCGCAACCAGAACGGGTCGTTGTCGATCGAGAACCCGACCCACAGCCCGGGCGCGCCGTTGACGGAACTGGCCACCAACGTGTCGGGCCCGAGCTCCGAACGCAGCGCATGGCCGATGGCGCGCGAGAAGCGGTCGATCTCGAACGGTTCCCACAAATCTTTCGGTTCGCGCGGTGCGACTTTCACCGACTCCTGGTTGGAAATGCCCTTGGTCAACGACACCCGGTTGATGCCGTCGGTGCTGGCCAGCGCGGCACGCGCCAGGCTGACCAGGCTGGCGATCTGGTGCGCCGCCTGCACCGCGCGTGGTTCGAATTCGAGCGCCCGAAAGGTTTGCACCCAGGCGTAGACACCACCCAGCAGCAACAGCGCCAACAAGCAAAAGGTGCGCCAGAACAGGCTGAGCGCGAAATGCTTGTTCGACATTGACGCACTCAGCGCGAGGCCGGGCGAGGTGCCGATTCGGCTGTCCATCGGTTCAAGGCGCTCCGTCCGGCACGAACACGTAGCCCACGCCCCACACGGTCTGGATATAGCGTGGCTGGGCAGGGTCGGGTTCGACCATCTTGCGCAGACGGGAGATCTGCACGTCCAGGCTGCGGTCGAACGGCTCGAACTCGCGACCACGCGCCAACTGGGCGAGCTTGTCGCGGCTGAGCGGCTGGCGCGGGTGGCGCACCAGCGCTTTCAACATCGAGAACTCGCCGGTGGTCAGGGCAATCTGCTCGCCGCCCTTGGACAAGCGGCGCAGCGACAGGTCGAACTCGAAAGGCCCGAAGTTGACCAACTGGCCGTCCTTGGAAGGCGCGCCCGGTGCCTCCAACGCCGGCCGGCGGCGCAGCACGGCGTGGATGCGCGCCAGCAATTCGCGCGGGTTGAACGGCTTGGGCAGGTAATCGTCGGCGCCGACTTCCAGGCCGACGATGCGGTCGACGTCTTCCACCTTGGCGGTCAGCATGATGATCGGCGTGCGGTTGTTGGCGGCGCGCAGACGGCGGCAGATCGACAGCCCATCTTCACCCGGCAGCATCAGGTCGAGCACGATCAGGTCGACCGCCTCGCGCGTCAGGACGCGATTGAGCGCCTTGCCGTCCTCGGCCAGCATGACCTCGAAGCCTTCTTGCGTCAGATAACGGCGCAGCAGATCCCGTATCCGGGCGTCGTCGTCGACCACCACCACGCGGTCGGCCCGTGAATTATCAGCATTGCTCATGAGAGCTCCAAATTTGTAACAAGAACGATTTTGCGCAGGTTTGAAACCTCGTCATCGGCGTTTTGACCAGCTGTTACAACTTTGGGGCCGGCGTGTGGCAATCTGTTTCGGGAGTGTCCCCGTCTTGGCTGTGTCAAGCGTTGGCACATGATGCGCCCGGACGTCGTGGCGTGCATGAAATCCAACTTGCAACGGAGAAACGATCCATGTCGCTGACCACCGCCCGCCGCTTTCGCTTGCCGATGTTGATCTTGCCCATGCTCTTCGCCGGCGCCTCGGCGCTCGCTGCCGAAGCGACGCCAGCCGCGCCGCAGGGCGTGGTGAGCCTGTCGTCCAGCGCCAGTGTCGAGGTGACGCGGGATCTGCTGAGCGTCACGATGAACGTCACCAAGGAAGGCTCCGATGCGGCCAGCGTGCAGTCGCAGATCAAGCAGGCGCTCGACGCCGCGCTCGGCGAGGCCCGCAAGGTGGCCAAGCCCGGGCAGCTGGAAGTGCAGACCGGCAACTTCTCGCTGTACCCGCGCTATTCGCAGAAAGGCCTGATCACGAACTGGATCGGCAGCACGGAACTGCTGATCGAAGGCCGCGACCTGCAAGCCATTGGGCAACTGAGCGGGCGCATCAGCACGATGACCATCGCCCGCGTGGCGCAGAACATTTCGCGCGAATTGCGCGAGAAGACCGAAGGCGAGGCGGCCGCCGAGGCGATTGCGCGCTATCGCGCCAAGGCAGCCGACTACGCGCGCCAGTTCGGCTACGCCGGGTATGTGATCCGTGAAGTCAACGTGGCCGTGGGCGACGCAGTCACTTACGCTCCGCAGCCGATGCTGCGCGAGGCCAGGTCCGCCGTGGCGTCCGACGAAGCGCTGCCGGTCGAGGCCGGCAAGGGCCTGGTGACCGTCAGCGTGAATGGCACGGTGCAGATGAAGTGAGCCGGCGCGGCTGCGGGCGCGGCTGCGGCTTCGCTGGCAGTGGCGTCAATGCCCGTTCCTTTTCTTCGCGCGCGGCCAAAGGCGGCAGGCGCCGCCGCCGCACCTGGCCGTCACTGCGCCGTCCAGCCACCGTCGACCGCCCAGGCCACGCCCTTGACGTTGTCGGCCGCGGCCGAACACAGAAACACGGCGAGCTCGCCGAGTTGCTCGGGCGTGGTGAACTGCAGCGACGGCTGCTTGTCGGCCAGCAGGCGCCGCTTCGCCTCGGCGTCGTCGATGCCTTCGCGGGCGACCCGCGCATCGACCTGCTTTTGCACCAGCGGGGTCAGCACCCAGCCTGGACAGATGGCATTGACCGTGATGCCGCTCATGGCAGTTTCCAGCGCGATCGATTTCGTGAAGCCGACAATGCCGTGCTTGGCCGCCACATAAGCCGACTTTTGCGCCGACGCCACCAGTCCGTGTGCCGAGGCGATGTTGATGATGCGGCCCCAGCCACGTTCCTTCATACCGGGCAATACCAGCCGCGTGGTGTGAAACGCCGAGCTGAGGTTGATGGCGATGATCGCGTCCCAGCGCTCGACGGGGAAGTGCTCGACATCGGCGACATGCTGAATGCCAGCGTTGTTGACGAGGATGTCGATGCCGCCGTGCTGTTGCACGGCAAACGCCATCATGGCTTCGATCTCGACCGGCCGGCTCATGTCGGCGGCGTGGTACGACACCCGGCCGCCGAGCGCGGCGACTTCGGCACGTGCCGCTTCGGCATCGCCGAAGCCGTTGAGAACGATGTTCGCGCCCTGCGCGGCCAGGCTTTTGGCCACCCCGAGGCCGATGCCGCTGGTGGAGCCAGTAACGAGGGCTGTTTTTCCGTTAAGCATGCGTGAGTCTCCCGAGGCTGTACGCTAAGGCTCGATTATCAAAGACGACCCTGACGATGAGCCTGCCGCGCCTGAATCACGTGCCATGCCTCTACAAGCACCGCCTGCATCGTGTGGCCTACTGGGAGTGGGGCGATCCGGCCAATTCGCGCGTGCTGCTGTGCGTGCATGGCCTGACGCGCCAGGGCCGCGACTTCGACACCCTGGCGCAGGCGATGCAAGGCGAATACCGCGTGGTCTGCCCCGACGTGGCCGGGCGCGGACAGTCGGACTGGCTGGCCGACCCAGCCGGCTACCAGCCGCCGCAGTACGTGGCCGACATGGTGACGCTGCTGGCGCGCGTCAACGCACAGACGCTCGACTGGGTCGGCACCTCGATGGGCGGTCTGATCGGTCTGGGCGTGGCGGCGCTGGCCGGATCGCCCGTGCGCCGCCTGGTGCTCAACGACATCGGCCCAACGATCGAAGCGGAAGCGCTGGTGCGCATCGGCGCCTACCTGGGCTTGCCGCTGCGTTGGAACAGCCTGCAGCAGGCCGGCGATTACCTGCGCAGCATCTCGGCCGGCTTTGGTCCGCACAGCACCGAGCAGTGGGACTCGCTGACGCGACCGATGCTGGTCGAGGACCGCGGCGAAGGGGAAGGGTTCAGGCCGCACTACGACCCGGCCATCGCGCTGCCGTTTCGGGCCATCACGCCCGAATTGGCGGCCGCCGGCGAAGCCGCGTTGTGGCAGGCCTACGACGCGGTCGGCTGCCCCACCTTGCTGCTGCGGGGCGCCGACTCCGATCTGCTGACACGTGAGACGGCGCATTTGATGACGCAACGCGGCCCGCGCGCACGGCTGCATGAATTTGCCGGCATCGGACACGCGCCGATGTTGGTGCAGCCGGACCAGGTCGCGGTGGTGCGAGAGTTCTTGCTCGGGGCCTGACTCGGTCGCACACAGACGCACTTAGACGCACGCAGCCGACAGAGACGGCCACAGGCCGACACAGACTGACATAGACGCAGCGGGCTCGCCGTGCAGCCCGTTCAAACATGAAAAGCGAAGCACCGCCACGCCCCCGGCACACCTCTGCGATCGTCTTGCTGGCCGACGATGTGGCCGTTCCGTCGACCCCGTCCGGCCCCGACGCCGTCGATGGCGAGCTGGCGCTGTTGGAGCGCGCGCGCGCCTTCGCCGAGCCGCTGCTGGCTGGCCGGTTGCTCGATACCGGCGAGGGCGCGCTCCACCATGCCGAAGGTGTGGCCGCGATCCTGAAAGCCATCGGGGCGGCGCCGTCGATGCGTGCTGCAGCCTATCTGGTGTATGCCGGCGATTACCTGCACAAGCCCGAAGAGGTGGTTGAAAAGGCGTTTGGCGCCTCGCATGCGAGCCTGGTGAGCAACACGCGCAAGCTGGTGCAGATCCAGCGCGCGGCGCGTGCCGCGCAGCTGCCGCACGAGCAGCGCGCTGCTCAGACCGAACGCGTGCGCAAGATGCTGCTGGCCTTCTCGCGCGACCTGCGCGTGGTGCTGCTGAGGCTGGCCTCACGCCTGCAGACGCTGCGCTACCACGCGTCTAGCAAGGCCGCCTGCCCGCGCGAACTGGCGGTCGAATCGATGCAGGTGTTCGCGCCGCTGGCCAACCGGCTCGGCATCTGGCAGATCAAGTGGGAGATGGAGGACCTGTCGTTCCGGTTTCTCGAACCCGAGAAATATCACGCCGTGGCGCGATTGCTCGACGAGAAGCGCAGCGAGCGCGAACAGGCCGTCGAAGGTCTGCGTCTGCAGGTCGCGCAGGTGCTGGCGACCCACGGCCTGCAGGCCCAGGTGCAGGGCCGTCCCAAGCATCTCCACAGCATCTGGAAGAAGATGAGCGGCAAAGGCCTCGCGTTCGAGCAGGTGCACGACGTGCGGGCGCTGCGCGTGATCGTGGCCGACGTGCCGAGCTGCTACGCAGCCCTCGGGCGCGTGCACGAGGCCTATCTGCCGGTGCCCGAGGAGTTCGACGACTACATCGCGCGCCCGAAGGCAAACGGCTACCAGTCGCTGCACACGGTGGTGCGAATGGGTGACGGTCACGGTCGGCCGGTGGAGATCCAGATCCGCACCCAGCAGATGCACGACCACGCTGAGCACGGCGTGGCTGCGCACTGGGCCTACAAGGAAGCAGGGATCAAGGGTTATGCCGGTGCGAATGCTGTGGGCGATGTCGATGCGCAGGTGGCCGAGGCGCGCAAGGCCGTGCTGCGCCAGTTGCTGGCGTGGGAACGCGACCTCGCCGGGCAGGATGCGCCGGTGCCAGGAGATGCGGCGCCGGGGTCGGCGTCCCAGCGGACGGCCAGCTTCGACGAGCGCATTTACGTCTTCACGCCGCAGGCGACGGTCGTCGAACTGCCAGCCTTCGCCACGCCAGTCGACTTCGCGTACGTCGTGCACACCGACCTGGGCCACCGCTGCCGCGGTGCGAAGGTCGACGACGCGATGGTGCCTTTGAACACGCCGCTGCACAGCGGCCAGACGGTCGAGATCATCACCGTCAAACAAGGCGGGCCGTCGCTCGATTGGCTCAATGCGGAGCTGGGCTACTTGCAGGCTGCTCGCTCGAAGACCAAGGTGCGCGCGTGGTTCAACGCGCGGGCGCTGCAAGACACGATTGCGCGCGGACGCGAGTCGGTCGAGAAACTGCTGCAGCGCGAGGGCAAGACGGCGTTCAAGCTCGACGAGCTGGCCTCGCGGCTCGGTTTTCGGGGGGCAGAGGCGCTGTTCGAGGTGGTCGGCAAGGAAGAGTTTTCGCTGCGCAACATCGAGAATCTGCTGCGCCCGGCGGGGCCTGCGCGGACGCCCGACGACGCGATCGTATTGCGCCGCGCTCGGCCCGACGCCGACTCGCCCAAGGGGGGCGTGCTGGTAGTCGGCGTCGAGTCGCTGATGACGAGCCTGGCACGCTGTTGCCGCCCCGCGCCGCCAGACCCGATCGGCGGCTATGTCACGCGCGGACGCGGCGTGGCGGTCCACCGCGCTTCGTGCAGCAATTTCCGCCAGATGGCGCGCATCACGCCCGACCGCGTGATCGGCGTCGCCTGGGCGGCCGGGCAGGGCGAGCGCATCGCCGTTTACCCGGTCGACGTGATGATCGAGGCGAGCGATCGGCAAGGTCTGTTGCGCGACATCTCGGAGGTCTTTGCCAAGGAAAAGATGAACGTGACCGGTGTGAAGACGCAGTCGGTGCGCGACGGCCGCGGTGGCACCGCATGGATGACATTCACCGTCGAGTTGGCGGATTCAGCCCGCCTGGCACGGGTGCTTGGGCAGGTCGACCACGTCCAGGGCGTTCGAACTGCGCGCCGAAAATAGCGTTGGCCGGCTGCTACACTCGACTTCTTGATACAGGCGCGTAGCTCAGCTGGTTAGAGCACCACCTTGACATGGTGGGGGTCGATGGTTCGAGTCCATTCGCGCCTACCAAATTCGGTAGGGAAATCAAGCACTTGGCGGAAACGTCAGGTGCTTTTTTCTTGGCGGTACGGAAAAAGTACGGAAAAGGCAGGTACCAGCGTCGCTTATATGTTTTTGAGCCAAGCGTCGACAACTGCCGCTCCTCGTGATGAGTGCGGTGCGTCTATCGCCTCGTCGGGAAGGATGCCGGCTGCGGACCGAGTCATGCAACGGTGACTTTGCCGACAGACCGGTGCGATTGCGCTGCCTTCGCGACCTGCCGAGCCGTGATCAGGTCTCGCTGCCGGCTTCTTGCGGAAGGCGGCGGTGGGGTCCCCCGGCACTAGGATGGCCGACAACATGACGGCGACACAGGGCGGTGCATCGGAGAGAAATTACTACGACGAGCTGTTCAAGCGCTCGTCCGGCCGCTCCTTGGTTTCGTTGGCGGTCGAGTTGGTGGCCGAAGCGTTCCTCAACGAAAAGCCGCAGGTGCTCCGAAAGAAGCGAACGACGAGGAGAGAACGCGACGGCCTGTTTTGGTCCAGCGTGCCTGTGGTCGAGTGTTCGCCGGAGTCGTGGAACTCGGAGGTGATGGTGCTAGCGCTGGAGAGATACCTCGGGCAAGAGCCGGTCGTTGCTGTGGGACTGCTCTCTCGCGTCGCGAAGTTCGCGCCTGCTGCCTTGGTCCGGGCGGTCAGGTACTCCGGGCTGGTCCTAAACCAGCACTCGCCACGTCGCACGGAACTTGACGAGGCCGCAGTCGGACAGGCGGAGGTGCTCGAACTGTGTCGCGTGCTCACGATCTTCGATCTCGCCTATCGAGACCGGCTGGCGACACTGCACATG
>ENA-OFCX01000031-OFCX01000031.1-metagenomes-genome-assembly--contig:-NODE-31-length-71260-cov-4.651429_pt1 | contig 71260 bp, 58 predicted proteins | sample MGYA00153384_OFCX01 | MGnify analysis MGYA00153384
CGGGCCTGCGAGGGCGCATCGGCAGCATCACGCCCGCGGTGGCCGTGCGGCGCATCGTCGGTGCGCCGCCGATGCTGGGCAACTCCTCGATGCTGCAGTTCACGCGATACACCATGAAGCCCGGACACTCGTTCGGGGCGCTCGCGGCGCTGGCGGACAGCAACCTCGCCATGCGCGTGCTGCAGGATACGGCGGCGCAGGGCGGGGGGATGCTCGCGTCGCCGGACAGCGGGGCGCTCTACATGCTCATGCAGGCGCGCACTGCGACGGCGCTCGATCCTTTGTTGTTCGATCCGCAGCGGCTGCCGTTCTGGGCACCGTTCGCGACGCGTGAGGAGCAGTTGATGGCGGTCGTGGCACTCGTGCACCATCGATAGGCGGGCGCGAGGGGTCGGCGGTGGGCGTTCCGCTCGCGGCGGGCCATTGAACCACGCGCGCACCGAGATCGACCACTACCATCCGGGACCAGCCCGGGTTAACCTTCTCGGCTCACCGAGACAACCCCAGCCGGCGCTTTTGTACGCAGGCGCCCCGCAGAGCGTGATTATGCACCCGTTCATCGAGACCCAGAAAGAGTGGATGCGCGAAATTCCCCCGTTCCGCGCGGGTGACACCGTTCGTGTCAGCGTGCGTGTGAAGGAAGGGGAAAAGGAACGCCTCCAGGCCTTTGAAGGCACGGTCATCGCCCGCCGCGGCAGTGGCGTCAGCGCGACCTTCACGGTCCGCAAGATCTCGAACGGGGTCGGAGTGGAGCGCATCTTTCCTGACCACAGCCCGATGCTTGGCGAGATTCTCGTCGTGCGCCGGGGTCGTGTGCGTCGCGCGAAGCTGTATTATCTGCGCGGTGTGACGGGCAAGGCTGCCCGCATCAAGGAGCGCAAGGTTCGCGTGGTCGCCAAGTCCTGATCGCAAGCGTTTGTCCCAGTGCCTGCACGCACGAGTAGCTGGGGAACGCTCGAGGCTGTGGCACGCAGGAATGGCCACATCCGGATCATTGGTGTGGATGAAGTCGGACGGGGCCCCCTTGCGGGCCCCGTCGTCGCATGCGCCATCCTCCTTCCCGTGGATTGTCGCGAGATCACGGGGGTCGGTGATTCCAAGGCGCTGTCCGCCACGGAACGTGAACGGCTTGCCACGATCATTCGCCGCACGGCGATTTCGATCGGTCTTGGTGCCGCCAGCGTCTGCGAAATCGATCGCGTCAACATTTATCAGGCCACGGCCATTGCCATGCGTCGTGCCATTGCGCGCATCCCGGCCCCGCATCACCTGCTGCTGGTGGATGGTGCGCCGTTCGCGGCGCTCGGTCTGCCGCATCAGAATGTGATCAAGGGCGACGCCTGCTGTCTGAGCATCGCGTGCGCCTCGATCATCGCGAAGGTCACGCGCGACCGGCTTTTGTGCGCGCTCGATCGCCGTCACCCGGCATATGGCTGGCACACGAATGCAGGATACGGCACGCCGGCACACCTGACTGCCCTGACGGCGCACGGTCCCACGCCGCACCATCGACGTAGCTTTGCCCCGCTTCGCATCGCCAAACCCGATCTGTTCACTTCAATCAATCCACTCGCATGAGCCCACATCCGATCTTCCGTGATGACCTTCTCGCCGGCCAGGTCGGCATCGTGACCGGAGGAGCGACGGGCATCGGTCTGGGCATCAGCACAACGCTTGCGCAGCTTGGCATGCACGTGGTGCTGGCGAGCCGCAAGCCGGAGAACCTGAAGGCCGCAGTCGACGCGATCGTGGCGGCAGGCGGCAAGGCGAGCGCGGTGACGGTCGATGTGCGTGATCAGGAGCGGGTGCAGGCAATGGCGAAGGAGGTGCACGACGCACATGGTCGCATCGACCTGCTCGTGAACAACGCGGCCGGCAACTTCTACGCGAAGTCGGAGACGCTGAGCGCGAATGCCTGGAAAAGCGTCATCGAGATCGACCTGTATGGCACGTTTTATTGCACGCAGGCAGTGTTTCCGTACATGAAGGCGAGTGGTGGTGGCCGAGTGGTGAGCACCTCCATGACACTGCACTACCGCGGCTGGCCGCTGATGGCACATGCAACGGCCGCGAAGGCAGGTGTCGATGCCCTCACGAAGACGCTGGCAGTGGAGTGGGCGGAGCACGGGATCCGGGTCAATGCGATCGCACCCGGTCCCATTCCCACGGAGGGTGTTCGCAAGGCGTTCACGCCGCCGCCCGGTGCCCCGGTGCCAGATCTGTTCAATCTGGACACGGCAATGGAAACGTGGGCCATGGCCGCCATTCCACTGAAGCGGTGGGGTACACCCGAAGACATCGGCCAGATGGTCGCCTACCTCGCCAGCCCTGCCGGCGACTGGATCACTGGATCGATCTTCGTGATCGATGGCGGCGAGTGGCTCGCCAAGTCCAAGCCCGTCAACTAGTTGCGATGAGTGGCACGAATCTCGCTTGAGTGTTTTGGTGCGTGACGAGCATCACCCCTGCCCGTCCATCACTTTTCATCTGGAGATCTGCCATGACTACCTCCTTGCGTTCGAGTCCGCTGTTGCGTGGCTCTGCCTTGCTTCTGACCGGTCTGTCGTTGACTGCCTGTGTCACGAGCAAGACGTTCAAGCGCGAAATGACTGCAACGCGCACCGAGATCTCGACCGAGCGCACCGAGCGCCTCCGTGCTGACAGTATCCTCGGGCAGGATCTGGTTGGCCTACGGACAGAGCTCAAGAAGGATCTTGCTGATCTGCGCACTGAATTCGATGCAAAAATCGTTGCCGCGGGCAATTCGATGAAGGTGATGCTGCCTGTCAACTTTGCGTTTGATGACGCGATGGTGAAGGAGAGCGACCGTGCAGCGTTGGAGAAGTTTTCGCAGATTGCCAACAAGTATTATCCCGGTTCCGTGATCACGGTCGAAGGCTTCGCTGATCCTGCAGGGTCGCAGGCGTACAACCAGCGCTTGTCCCTGGCGCGTGCCGAGAACGTGAAGCGCGAGCTGGCCACGAAGGGAATGGATGCTTCGTTGATCCGCACCATGGGATTTGGTTCGCTGCGTCAGGTTGTTCCAGGCGCCCAGAAGGATGAGCCGGGTGCTGATCGCAATCGCCGCGTGGTCTTCGTGATCGAGAGTGCCGATGCACGCGCAACGCAGGCCACGACGACCACGAACAATCAGTAATATTGTACGAACGTTCGCCTTTATGGATTGACGTCGACTCGACGACGATTCCGAGGTTGAGCAGGTCAGAGGAGCCGATGCGATAATGCGTCGGCTCTTCGCGTTTCAGTGTGCCGCGGGTAGCGACGACACCTTCCGGTGTGGATACGCGCGCGGCACTCGCCGCGTGGGTGCGGGTATCTTCCGCATCGACCGTCCGAATCAGAAAGCGGTATGCGGCCGGAGCGCTTCGAACAGCACGGACGGCGCGGTGCCGCCGTCAGCAACTCCTCGTCAGCAACTCCTCGTCAGCAACTCGTCGTCAGTCACTCCCAAGGTCCGCCGTGAAGTCCCTTTCTCTCGCGATGCATTCGCTGGCGTTCAAGGCTGCGCTTCTGTGCGCCGTCCTGATGGCGCTCACCGTTGCGGGAGTGCGACTTACTGAACGAGCCGATGCACGGCGCGCCGTTCGCATTGCGCTGGCTGATGGCGCACGGTTTGCCGATTCGCTCGCTGCTGTGGCACATGCAAAGCCGTCGGCACGGATCTCCTTTCCGGCTGCGCTCGCGCTTGGGTACTTCGCTCGGGCGGAACTTGGTCTCGGCAGCCCCTTCAGGCTCGTGGACCTTGCGCGGACGGACCCGCGCCTGCCGATCGCCTGGCGTCCGCGCGTAGCGCACGGAATCCTTGCGCGGCTGTCTCGTGACTCGGCCTCGATGCGGCCGGATCCTGCCGCTTTGCACGTTGCGATGGTCGCGGATAGTGGCGCCGGAACGGCGCTGTTGCAGGTCGTGGACAGCGTCATGGAGTTCGAGGGCGACTCGCCGCTGGCCCTTGACGCCATGCGCATTGCAGCAGCACAGGCCAACGCACGGGGTGTTATCCGGCAGGGCGTGGTGCCGCTGCTTGACGCGGCAGCCTTGCTTGCCTTCGATCGCGTCCGCGCGCGTCGCGATCTCGAGCGCGCGATCGTGGCTGCATCGCGCAACGATGGCGACCTGCTGCAGATCATCGCACTCTGGCGCGCGGAACGCCGGTTCGCTGTCGAGCGGCCGCTGCTGGCCGAGACGGCCCCATCGTCGCGCCGAGTCGCGTCGCGCGTGCCTTTGATGCTCGCAGCGATCGAGGCGGCTGCGCAGACGCGGCACCGCGATGTCGCGTCCGTCGCGGTGCCGGCCTTGCCAGCGAATGCGGCTCGTGCGCTCTCGATGCTCATCAGTGTCCGGCAGCGCCCGCCGCAGCCGCAGGTCAAGCTGGGCGTACTGGACGCCCGCATCGTCGCCGCCGATCGGGACATGGCGTTGTCTCCGCTCATTTCGCGCCTGCTGCAAGCGGCAACGAACGAGGAGACGCTGGTCATCACGCTGTCGAATGCTGCCGGCGATTCGCTGCGGGCTCCGATGGCCGCTGCTGCGGCGTTGCTGGCCGCGCAAGGCCTGCGCACACTCGCGCAGGAGCAGGTTTTCCATCCGGGCACGCTCGTCCTGCGTCCCGAGCAGGTCGTCGAGCGCCTTGGTCTTGCATCGCTCACGTTCGGCAAGGACGCGCCTGCCAGTTGGCGCCCGTTCTATGCGCGCGAGTTCGCCTTAGCGGTCGATGCACTGCGCGAGGTGTTTCCGCGCGCCAGCTTCGTGGGATTGAACGTGCACATTGGCGACACGGTCCACTCCGGCGCGCTCGCGATGCACGACCCACGCAGCCGCACGCTGAGCCTGCCGCTGGCAACAGGGTTTGGTGCGATCGGACATGAACTGATGCACGACCTGGACTGGCAGGCGGCTCGTGACGACGCCAATCGGCTCGGCACGTATGCCACCGACAACGCCTGGCGCGGTTCCCGTTCGCAGCCTATCGCGGCTACCCTCGCGAGACTCGCGGAGTTCGTGCCGGCGAGCAACGTCAGCACCGCCTTCAACAAGGAGGCGCGGCGACCGGCGGAACTGCTGGCTCGTGGCGCGGACTGGTTCCTGGCCAGCGCACTGGCGAGGCAGGGGAGGGTGAATGGCGCACTGAGTTCCGTGCAGGATGGTTGGATTCGCGGGTACGCATCAGCCGCCGGACCAGTGGCATTCGGTGATCACGCAGCCGCGCTGGCTGCGCTCTTCGATGCGATGCCAACGCTTGCGGTTCGTGCGGCCATGAGGCCGCGGAGCGACGCCGAGCGGGAGCCGGACATCGGCACGATTGCGCGGGCCGTCTGGTTCGCACCGCTGCCATCGGCCGCGATCCTGAATCTGTCGCAGTCGCGGGTGCTGGTACCAGTGCCGCGTGGACCCTCATGCTCACCTGTCGCGCGGCTGCGGCTGGCACCGGTGCTTGGCACAGCTCGTGAGGTCGCGCGCGGCTTCCTCGAGCCCAGGATCGTGCGCGGAATGCAACGTTGGGCGCGTGCCGCCGACACTGCGCAACTGTCCGCCGATGCGTCACTGCTGCGTCTCGCACTGCTCGGTGCCCCCATGAATCCGGCGGTCATCGACTCGGCGCGGCAGAAGTGGGAACTCGCCGCCTGGCGTTCGCTCCCATGTCTGGCGGCATGACCCTTTAGTTTCAGGCAATGCCACGGCTCCTGATCGCGCTCGTCACCATCCTGACCCTGATTCCCGTCACGTTGCTCGTGCCGGGGCTGCACGAACTGGTGCAGGTGGCGCACGGGGGCAGCGCATCGGCGGCACACGCGTTCATGACCGTGAACATGCTGAGTGGCATCATCGCGGTGCCGCTCGTCATGCGCTGGCAGCGCAAGGTCGGCAGTGTGCGGCAGTGGGTTGCCGCGCTGCTCGCGATGGATGCGGTGGTGTTCCTGGCCATGCATGAGGCGCCCTCGTTGTCGGCACTCTTCGCGCTGCGTGTACTGGACGGGGCACTGCACCTGCCGGCGATCACGCTGCTGATGGTCGCGGCGAACCGGCTGGCCGGTGAACGTCGCGGTGCCTCACTCGGATTGCTCGGCTCGAGCCTGATGATCGGCGTCGCGATCGGCTCGCCGCTGGGCGGTTGGCTGGTGGACAGCGGAGCCGGCATCGTCTACCTCGTTGGTTCGGGCGTGTTCGTACTGGCAGCGCTGATTGCGCTGGGCATCTCGCTTCCACGTGCCGAACAGACGCGCACACCGAGCCGCAGCTACGACTGGAACACCAAGATCGAACTGGCGTGGGTGCCGCTGGCCTATGCGTTCATGGACCGGTTCGTGATCGGCGTGTTCGTCAGCACGTTCACGCTGTTTCTTGGCGATGTGCACCGCGCGACTGGTGCGCAGCGCGGGCTGCTGATGGCGTTGTTCCTCGTGCCGTTTGCGCTGCTCTGCTGGCCGGCAGGGAAGCTTGCAGACCGCATCGGCTGGTATAAGCCGCTGGTGATCAGCAATGTGCTGTTCGGCGTGGTGTTCGCCATGTATGCCCGCGTGCCTCTCGCCGTGCTGCCGGCGCTGATGGTGCTGAGCGGCGTCCTGAGCGCACTGATGTTCGCGCCCAACCTGCTGCTGACCAGCGAGGTGGCGCGTCGTGCCGGCGACGGCATCTTCGGCGCGTTCCAGATCGCGGGCTCCGTCGGTTTTCTGATCGGTCCGGCCTTTGGCGGTGTGCTGGTCGCAGTACTGCGCGACGATTCGGGCGCGGTGCAGTACGGTCAGATTTTCACGCTGGTGGGCGCGCTGGAAGTGGTGCTGGCGCTGGCGAGCGCCGTGGCACTCGGTCGCCTGCTACGGCGCCGCGAGCTGGCGCCCCGTGCGACGGTCGACGCTGCCCTCCTGGCGGGCGCAGCGAAAGCCTGAACTGAAGTTTTCGATCGGCGAGCGCGCATGCTGTCTGACGGCGCACGCATCGTGCTGAAAATGCAGCAGTGCTTCGACGACGCGTCTGCGGTGATTGCGAAGCGCGTGGTCGAACTGAGCGGCGCATCGCTGGTGCGACGTCGAACCATGTCCCGAGTGGGGATCGAACCCACGACCTACAGATTAAAAGTCTGCTGCTCTACCAGCTGAGCTATCGGGACGACCTTTCACCTAATCTACGTCAGCCGAGGTGCGACTGCCGCCCCGTCATGCCCAGGTGGCCCAGCCGCTCACGCGATACTGTGCCCAGGCGAGTGTCTCGTACACGAGCCGCTGCATGACGAGAATGCGGTCGCCAGCCGAGCGTGCCGGCCATGCTGCCGGCCGCCACGGTGCCACCACGCAGGTGACCGCGAGGCCCATGCCCTCCACCGTGGCGCAGGCTCGACGCGAGTGCATGGGCGAGGTGACCACTGCCACTCGTTTCCAGCGCTGCTGAAAGGCGCGCCGCGACAGTCGCACCGCCTCGTCGCGTGTGGAATACACGGAATCGATCCACTCGACGGGACCGCTGGCCGGTACCATCGCGATCAGCGACTGCTGGTCGGTGACCGACGATGCGCCGCCAATGCGCTGGTCGACGCGGACGATGCTCACCAGCAGCGGCAGCGCCGGCCGACGCGCGCGGAGCGCGATGCCGGTGAGCAGTCGGTCGATCACTTCACCCGTCAGCAGCCCGGCGGAATTGACGCTGCCGGAAAAGACGAACACCGCATCCACGCGATCGAGATCCACGCGGTCGTTGCGCACGAACGGCTGCGCGAGCCGCGGCACGATGGGCGACCAGATGCCCACGGCGGCAGAAATCATCATGGCGACCGCAAGCGCGATCATCGGCTTCAGCAGCCAGCGTCCCAGCAATGCGCCGATCACGATGGCGACAGGAATCGACATGGGACGCGAAAAACCCAATGCACTCGGAAGGCCGACGAGCCATGACGTTGCAAGGATCAGCAGGGCGACGGCCACCCCCAACAGCGGCGCCTGCACATGCTGCGTCAGCTTCGCAGTGGAAATCATGCACGCAATCTATGCCGCGTGGATGGCGTCACCACGCAGGTCAGTCGCCTGGCAGCATCACCCACAGGGGCGGTCGCCCGACGTTGCAGTGCACCGCGCGCGACAGGCCACCAAGACCGGCCCAGCTCAGGTACAGCATCATGCGCGTGGCATGCCACGCCGCAGGCGAGCTGACTGCTGCACCGGTGTCTGCGAGCGCGCGCAGTCGTGCCCCTCGCGACGGCACCGGATGAAAGACCGTCTCGACGCGCGCGTCGCGCTCGGCTTCATCATCCTGCCACTGATCCAGCATCGTGATGGTGGCTGCCACCAAGGCGCGATCATTCGTGTGTGCTGCAACCGCGTCGGCAGCCAGCACTGCCGGACGTGACAGCGACGGCAGCACCAGCACGCCGAGGAACGACCAGAGGGTGAACCATGCCATCATCGACACGAAGCCGGCCGCCGTCACCAGGTCCGCGTGCGGTGCGGACGACGCGAGCACGAACCCGACGGTGTTCCAGGCCACGGCCACCAGCACGCCACGTCGGCGCAGGCCTGCACTGCGCACCGCGGCGCGGCGTTTGAGCGCAACGACCAGCTGCTCGGGCGACAGCAGCTCGATCCAGTGCAACGGCACCCAGAGTCGCCTGGCTTCGACGCCCGTCCACCCGCCGACGAACGACGGATCATTTCCGCGAACCTGTCGCACCTCATTCGCCGACAGGCCCGCCTGCTGCGCTGCCGCCGCCAAGTTGACCGACGTCGCCTGAACGTTCACTCCGCCAACCAGCCACGCGATGAGTCCCTGCCGACTGAGCAAAGTCACCTGCAGCAGCAGGAACACGAGCATCGCGTACGTCAGGCCGAACTGCTGTGCCGTCCGCAGAAGCAGCGCCGCCGCGAGGGTGAACCAGAGCCACTGCACCGCCACGCCGCGCAGCCATGACGCGATCCAGCGCAGCACACCGGGCGTCTCGCGCACGACCACCAATCCGCCCAGGATGTCCACTGGAACGAGCAGCGCGGCGTGCAGCATCCAGGCGAGCGCGATCCACGACAGCGCGGATCCGTACGTCTGGTCTGCGAGCGGATGCATGAGGCGATGCGGCAGGTCGAACGCCACGGCGGCGGTGCAGAGCAGCACCGTGCCGCCCACCCCCGTGATGCCAAGCCAGAGACGCTGGCGTGCGTAGGTCATGTGCAGCATGTCGTCGAGAGGAATGAGACGCGCCGCAGCTTACACCGACGCGACGTGCGCGGCGGTCATCACACGCCCGGCGAGTGCGATGCCGCTCAGCAGCGCGCCCTCGACGCGCGGCCCGCCGCACCAGTCGCCGCCTGCGCCAAGTCCAAGTGCGGCGTCGTGCAATGCCGCATCGGCCGTGACCGGATCGGGCAGTGCGTAAAGCCAGCGATGCGCCACGGCATGCACTGGCGTCGGTGTGCTGCCGATGACCTGGTGGAACGCGCGCACCATCGCGTCGGCAATCTCTGCGCGCTCGGCCTCGCGATGTGCCTCGCTCCACGCGCGCGTCGCATGCAGCACCCACGTCTCGTCGGCACCACGTCCCGGCTTGCTCGCGTCGCGGCTGATCCAGCTCAGCACAGGATCGTCATTGACGAACGCGCCATCATAGGCGAACTCGGGACGCTCGGCGAATACCAGCATCGTGGCGGCCGTTGCGTGCATCACGGCGGTCGCGGCGATGGACGCCAGTGTCGGCGCGACCGGTTCGAGCAGCGCTTGTGCCTGCGGCGCGGGCACGCAGGCCAGCACCGTGTCGAACACGCCGAGGTCTGCGCCGGTGTCGGCGACCAGACGCCACTGTCGTCCTTCGCGCTGGATGTTCGCGACCTGTGTCTCGAGCTTCACCTTGAGGTCAGCCGCGAGATGGCCACCAATCGCATGCATGCCCGGCACACCGACGAGGCGGCGGACACCGGTTTTCGCTGGCGTCCATTCTCCGTTCTCACGCACGCCAAGTGTGCCCTGCCACGGCGCGATGAGGCCTTGCTGCTGCCACGCATGGATCAACGGGTGCAGCCGACGATCACGGATCGTGAAGTACTGTGCGCCATGATCGAAGCGCCACACACCGTCGCGGCGAGTGGCGCATCGGCCGCCATGGCCGCGCGACTTCTCGAACACCGTGACGTCGATGTCATGATCGGCGAGCGTCCGCGCGCAGGTGAGCCCGGCGAGTCCTGCGCCGATGACGGCCACTTTCTTCGGTCGTGGAAAGGCGCGGCGAGTCACGTGTCGCGTGTACTTGTCCACATTGATGCGTTCCGCCTGATCGTCCGTGGCGCGACCCCGCACCGTGCCGAGCACCGCGTTCGGCGGTGTGAACGGCCGGTCGAACTGGCCCAGGCACCAGAGCAGGCCACCGTACGACGACGGGTCGCGCCCGTCGAGCGCGTAGCGGTGATTGAGGTCGATGGACATCGCGAGGGCCTGCGCCGCATCGCGTGTGTATCCGGCGAATGCCTTGCCCCACGTCATCCGCACGTTGTTGTGGATCTCGCCATGAGCCAGCAGCGAATGCTGCATCGCGTTCCAGAATGCATCGCCCGTGCGGCCGCGAGCCATGTGCTCCCAATCGTACAGTTCGCGCGCGTCGCCTTCATGCTCACCCAGCGTGGCGCGAGCCCATGCTGGCAACGCATTGACGGTTGCATGATCGGGGCGATGATGACAGAAGGTGTACGCGAGTTCGCGCCACACGAGCAGCTCGTCGAGCCACTTGGTTGCGCCCTCGCTGTGCAGCACCGCCGCGTCGCGTGCGAGCCGCAGCGGCGACACCATGCCGTAGTGCAGGTAGGCCGACATGCGTCCCACGCCATCGCCGCGCGTGGGGTCGTTGCGCGTCCGATCGTAGCGGTCGATACGACCCGATTCCACGAACTCCGTCCAGCGCGCGTACCCGGCGCTCGAACCGCCGCGCGTGTCGCCCACCGGCCCGACGGCGTGATCGATTCGGCAGGTCGCGATGAGCGCCACAAGATCGGCCGTGGCAAGATCGATGGGCGTGAACGGCAGTTCCGGTACGGACGCCGGTCCGTCATGGCGCACCTCAGCCCACGGCGCGCCGATGCGCGCGCGGCGCAGCGGGGCCGTGGCGTCGCGATAGACGAAGGCCCGGTCGTAAGCCTTGATCGTGAGCGTGACCGGCACGACGCAGGCCGTGTCCACCTGCCAGAGCGGGACGGTAATCGCCGCTCTGAGCGACTCGGTCCAGTCGCGGAGCGGCGCAACAGGCATCAGCTCGGTGACCACAAGAGCAGCGCGTCGGGCGAGCGTTTGCAGGTGCGGACCGCGGTGCCCCTCACGTTCAAGGTGAAATGCCGTTCCTATCTGCCGCTTGCCAAGCTCCGCGGCGAAATCGCGCGCGCCCTCGAGAATGAACATGTGATGTCGGTCACTGGCGTATGGATACACCTCCGACAACGCATGATAGACGAAGATCGGCACGCCCAACGCGGCCGCAGCGACCAGAGCGACATCGAGCGCCGGGTTCTCGTGGGCACGGACGGCAGTGCGCGCCCAATAAAGCACGAACTCACCGGTGCCAGCGGCGGGAACAGCGGCACCGCGCTCGACACGCTCGGCGAGGTGCCTCGGGAGCAGGGCTTCTATTTCGGACACGACGGTGGGCATGGAGGTGTTTTCATGTGCGACGGCACATTACTTGTGAGGGAGAAGCTGACAGCATGTGTGTTCCGTTCCAGATCAGCCGACGGACGTCGTGGCCCCGGGTCGGGTCGCACGCAGGCAGACCCGAGAGATGCATGAATTCCGCAGAGCAGATCCGCGTCGTCATCGTCGACGAGCATGCGCTCGTGAGGGCGGGACTGCGCGCATTGCTGGCCGGGGCGGCCGAGGTAAACGTCGTGGCCGATGCGGCCGAGGCAAGCGAGGCTGTGGCGCTGGTACGTCAGACGCAGGCGCAGGTTCTGATCACCGACCGACCGCTGGGCGACGAAGACGGGCAGGCCATCGCCGAACTGGTGACGAGTGCGATGATCCACACCAACCTGCTGGTGCTCACCTCGGCCTCCTCGCCGACGACGCTCGAATCGTTGCTGATCGCCGGTGCACGCGGATATCTCACACGTACCGCTGGCGAGCACGAGCTGATCGAGGCAGTGCGAACCGTCGCACGCGGGGCGCAGTACAGATGCCCGGCAGGCGCTGCGCGAGTGTCCGACGCCGCGCGTATTCCGGTCGCGGATGGGGAGCGTCGGCAATTCGAGCGACTCACCGAGCGCGAGCGCGAAGTCCTGATTGGCACGGCTCATGGATACACGGCGCCAGAAATCGGCAGCCGCCTGAGCATCAGTGCGAAAACCGTGGACACGTACAAGCAGCGGATCCAGGAGAAGCTCGGTCTGCATCACCGTTCCGATTACGTGCGACTGGTCGTGAAGCTGCGCCTGATGGAAGCGCGCTGAACCACATTTTTGCGGCTGAACGCGTGCCATGGTGACCGATTGTAGGTTCCACATCTCGCCGATTGTTTCTCTCTTGACGTCACTTCCACATGCCGATTTCGATTCGTTCGCTCACGGCCGATGAGTGCCAGGCGCTGCTCAGCGCGCATCGCGTGGGCCGACTGGCGTATGCATACAAGCAGCGTGTGGACATCGAGCCGCTGCATTACGTAGCCGATGGCGAATGGCTGTACCTGCGCACCGCGCATGGCACGAAATTGTCCATGCTGGTGCACCAGCCCTGGGTGGCGCTGGAGGTGGACGAGGTGCATGGCATGTTCGATTGGCAGAGCGTGGTCGTGCACGGAAGCGTGCAGCTGCTGGATCCATCGGAAGGCGTCGACAGCCGCGCCCTGTGGGATCATGCGGTCGCCACCTTCCGCCGGATCGTCCCGCAGGCGTTTGCCGCCGGCGATCCGACGCCCAATCGTGACGTGATGCTTCGAGTGCACATGTCGCATGTGGAAGGCCGCCAGGCGGCCGAAGCGAACGACTGAGCGGACGGCACCACGTGCCGTCCGCACCACTGCAGGATTGCCGATTGCATCGCGGCGTTGTCTCGCGTTTCATAAGGCATGCGCGCATCGGCTGGAACAGATGACTTCGTCTCGCGTGCCCATCTGTGTGGTCGCGGTGTAACCGGATGTGCGCCAACGCCGTAGACCTTTTGCGAACACGACGGTACGCGCCCGTGACGTAAGTTCCCACCTGAAAGGTTATGCTTCTGCGCATGAATGGCTCATTGATCACGCGCCTGCTCCGTCGCGATCTGTTCTGGTATTATCGCCTGCGGCTCGGTCCAGACATTCCGCAGTTCTGGCGGAAATTCTGGCTGACGATGACGCATCTCGGTGGCGCCAGGGTGACTGTCGCCATCTGCATCGGTGGACTCTTCATTCCGCGCACGCGATTCGCGGCTGCGCACACGTCGGTCGCGCTGCTCGTGGCATTTCTGATTTCCCAGATCATCAAGCGCAGCGTGAGCCGCGCGCGACCCGAAGATACGGCGCGCGGTACCACGATGATCGATGCGCCGGATCGCTTCAGCTTCCCAAGCGGTCATTCTGCTGCGGCGATGGCAGTTGCGGCCATGTACGCGTTGACCTTCCCGTCGCTCGGCATCTGGCTGCTTCCGATCGCGGTGCTGGTTGGCTACAGTCGCGTCGCACTGGGCGTGCACTATCCGCTGGATGTGGTGGCGGGGCAGGCGATCGCGCTGCTGACCGCCGGCCTGCTGCGACTCTGGTAAGCGCGCCGCGGCGCGCGCTGGGGCTGGTCGCCGCCGTCGTCGTGATGACGAGCGCGATCGAGCTGCGAGCGCAGGATGCCGTGTCAGTACGTCCCTTCAGGACGTCACCCGTATCGTGCGATTCTGCACAGGTGCGCAATTCGCGCAGTACCCGCGAAGACACGCTGCGCCTGCTTCTTCGGCGGGCTGGCGGCGGTACACGCCTCGATGCGCGCTACGCGATGGACGGTCTTGATGCACTGCGCCGGAACTTCACGCTCCCGGAACGGGTCGCGCTCCCGTTTTATGTAGTGCTCGATGACTCATCCTCCACGCTCGGCCTCGTGGCGAGCATCGATTTTGTAGCGGTGCGCGATGGAACGGTGCGCAAGGTGCGCGTTACAAGAACCAGTCACGTGCCGGCGCTGGACAGTGCAGTGCTGCGTGCGCTGCAGATTGCCGGTGCGCAGTCGGCCTTCGCCCCATTCGGGTCCGGCGACCCCGGCCACGAATTGCGACTCGTGCTGGAGGTCGCGTTCGGACTCGAGGACTCCACCCGTGCCGGCATCGATGCCGCGGTGATGACGCTTCCGCGTTACGGGCCCATGACGCTGCCTGCCGTCATTGAACCACAACGCCTGCCACGCTTTGCCAACGCTCGTGCCGCAGGGTCGCGACTGGGCCATGTGAACATGTCGTTCGCCATCTCCAGCACAGGTGTCGTGGTGCCAGGCACAGTGGACTTCAGCACGGTGACGACGCCCACGCTCGCCCGCGCCCTGCTCGACGCGCTCCCGAGCTGGAAATTCGTGCCTGCCTCCGTCGGCGGCTGTCCCGTGCCATCGCTCGTGACGCAGTCGTTCAGCTTCGTCTTCCCGCCCTGAAGCACGCGCTGATTTTCGCCCGGATTGGCGCGAGATGGCACGACACGGCAGAAGATCACCGGGTCACTGGCGTCATCGAGTCAAATCAGCCAGGCATCTCAACGGGGCATCTCACCGTGTCATGGCGGCGTGCACGACGCGAGCGATATCGGCGATCAGGATTTTTGCAGCCGGCTGCGACGTGACACCGCTGGTCAGCACGACGAGCACGTATGGTGGATCCGTCGGTGGATAGACGAGCGCTGCGTCATGCTCGACGGCGGTGATGTTGCCCGTCTTGTGCGCGATGCGCGTGTTGGCAGGAAGCCCGGTTGGAATGGCGTCGTTCCAGGCCTGCGCGAAGAGCACGTCGCGCATCCACGCGCATGACGCCTTCGACGCCGCGCGATTGGTACCGATCGCTGCGAGCACCGTCGCGAGGTCGTGAGCGGTGGTCACGTTGTTCAGGCCGGCGCGAAAGGCTGGCCCGTCTTCCACGCCGCGTCGTACGAGCATGCGCGTAGCACCGAGCGTGCGCATGCGTGTCGTGACCGTGTCGGCCACGACCACCGTGAGCAGCATGTTGGTGGCGAGGTTGCTGGAATGCGTGATCATGCGCGAGGCAAGCCAGCGGATCGGCACCGGCCGACCTACGCGCGCGTAGACGCTGTCGTCCGAGTCATCGGCACGGTTCAGCGTATACGGCGATCCATCGACGATGGAGCGAAAGCTGTTGATGAGAACGACCGGCGCATCGAGGTCGAGCGTGCCGCGATCAGCTTCACGTGCGAGCTCGATCATGACCGGCACCTTCATGGTACTGGCGGCGTGCACGAGCGAGTCGCCGTTGATCAGGATGCGGGCGCCCCGGCCGTCAAGCCGCCACGCGGCGACGCGAACCACGGCACCGTCCGTTTGTGATGCGCGAGCACGGATTGCCGCGATCGCATCGGTTGCGCGGACGTCCGCCGCGACGTGCTTCGGGCGCGTGGCGCAGGCGCCGAGCAGGGTGAGTATCGCTGCCGCGCCGAGCGCGATGGCTGGTCGGGATTGCATGTCGTGAGAATCTGAAGGGTGCCGTGGGAAAGCGGAGCTGCACATGCGAGGTGGCAATCTGTCGCTGCGCGGATGCTGTTGCCTTGCGGACGATCGTTCGGTCAGGAAGGGGGGGCCTAAAGAGGCTGAGGTCGGTTTCGCTCACGTGAAGCGACTGCTAGACTCGACGAACTGTTCATTTCTGTCATCATGTCTCTCAACGCTGCCGTCATGCGCCGTTTCTCCATGATCGCCGCCGTGCTCCTCAGCAGCGGGTGTGCGTCGCGCAGCTCCGGTCGCGTCACGGCGCCAATGCCGGCAACCTCCGCCGCGGGCGTAACGGGAAGCGTCTTCAGCCAGGCCGCGCGCGACTCGATGAATCGGGTGGTCGTCTCCGATTCCGAAGTCGTGACGCGGGCGGCAGCGATCTTCGGCGGCGTGCCGGCACCGGTGGTGCCCGAGGGAAGCGGACCGATGCCCGGCGCGCGTGCCACGTGGGACATCGATGTCCGCAGCTACGAGACGCGTGACGCCGTGGCGCAATACGTGGGAATCTTCACCGGTCGCGCACGCACGTACATGGAGCGCAGCATGAGCTTCGGCACACGCTACGACGCGATGCTGCGTCGCATGTTCCGCGAGAAGGGCCTGCCGGAAGACATGACGTATCTGGCGCTGATCGAGAGCAGCTACATGCCGCATGCCTACTCGCGTGCGGCGGCGGTGGGGATGTGGCAGTTCATGGCGCCGACTGCGCGCGGCATCGGCATGCGCGTGGACTGGTGGGTGGACGAACGTCGGGACCCGGTGCGCGCGACCGAGGGCGCGATGGCGTTCCTGACCGACCTTCACGATGCGTACGGCAGCTGGTACCTCGCGGCTGCAGCCTACAACGGTGGGCCAGGGCGCGTTTCGCGCGGCCTGACGCGCTTTTCCGACGCCATCAACGGCTCCGAGGGCGAGGACCGCTTCTTCGCGCTGGCCGAGCAGTCGTACCTGCCAAGCGAAACCAAGGCGTACGTGCCGAAGCTGATTGCCGCGGCGATGATCGCGAAGGAGCCGGCACGTTACGGCTTGCACGTGGACACGCTGCCGATCTACGCGTACGACTCGGTCGACGTGGTCGGTGGTGTGTCGCTTGGCGCGGTGGCGAAGGCGGCGGGCGTGCCGCTGGAACAGATCACGGACCTCAACCCGCACATCCTGCGAGGCGTCACCCCGCCGGACGAGATCTCCGAGGTTCGCGTACCCGTTGGGCGGGCCGATGGCTTCAGCGCCGCATTCAATGCGCTGCCTGAGGCCGAGCGCGCCGGCTGGCGCGAGCAGCGGATCGCGTCGGCGCGGAGTGCCGGTGCGATCGCGGAGGAGGCCGGTGTGCCGGCGAAGTCGCTGCGCTGGCTGAATCCGAAGCTGTCGCTGGATGGGCGCGGCCGCGTCCGCGCGGGCACGATGTTGCGCATTCCGACGGCGCTGACGTTGGCTGGCGCACGCGACGTGCCCGACCCGTCGATCGCGCGGTATGGCGGCTCGTCTGGCACGCTGGTCTCGAAGCGCGTCCGCGTGCGCTCGGGTGAATCGCTGGCGAGCGTCGCGCGGCGCTCGGGCGTGTCGGTCAAGGCGCTGCGTGCGATGAATGGACTCAACGGGTCTCGCGTTCGCGCGGGTCAGGTGCTGGTGGTGCGCCGGCCCTCCCGATCCCGGGTGAATGCGGCGCGCCGCGCGGCCGCGCGGAGCGGCACGGCCGGCGCATCGTCCAGGCGCTGCACGAGTCGGGTGGTGCGCGTGAAGGGCAAGCGGCGCACGGTCTCGAGCTGTGCGGGGCAGCGGAGCGCGAGCGTGGCGAGCAGCAAGGCGACGAGCGGACGCACGTCGTCGGCACGATCGGCGAGCGCTCGCAAGATGAGCAGCCGAGATCGACGTGCGAGCACATCCGCCAGCTCGACGGCGAAGCGAAGGCGCAGCTCAGCATCGACGCGGAAGTCGACGGCGACCACGCAGCGCGCAAACCGCTGAGCTGGCGTCGGTTCCAAGCATGCGCTGCAGCAGTATGGTGTGACGCGACGTGGCGCATGTCGCACACGAAAACGCGGCGCGGTGTGTCACAGTAGACCAGCAGGGCGGAGCCGGACACGAAACGCGGAGGCGCATCCGAGTGGATGACCTCCGCTTCTTCGTATCGATTGGTGTGGAGAACAGCAGTTCTAGATCAGCGATGAAGGCATGACGTCGACCAAGCCGCGTGGCGAGCCCGGGTCATGCCGTCACTCCGACGAGCGCACTCGATTTGCCGCCGCCGTGACGCGTGCGGCACCGTAATACCCGCGCATCACCTTCTGGTCGTAGCCATTCGACGGGTCGAGGCCAAGCGACAGCTCGGTCTGGACGGCCAGCGCACCGCGGTTGTAAGTCAGGAGCGCGAGCTTCACATTGCCGCGACGTTCATCGATCAGGTCGCGCAGATACTGAAAACCGATCCGAAGGTTGGTCTCGCGATTGTACAGTCTCGCCTTCGTGATCGACGGCTCGTAATAGCGCGCTGTCGGCAGCATGACCTGCATCAGGCCGGCGGCGCCGACACCGCTCGTCGCCCGCTCCTTGAACTGACTCTCGACATTGACCAGTCGAAAGCCGAGTTCCGGGTCGATGCCGGCATCGAGTGCTGCGTCATGAATGGCGCGAGCGAGTTCGGTGTCCACCATCCAGCGCCGCGAGAACGTGTAGATCCGGTTCCAGCGCCGCAGCCGCGATGTGGCGACACGAGCGGTGTCTGCCGCCTGCAACCGGTCGGCGATCGTGACGACCCGCGATCCGGTGCGTGCCGTGGAAGCGTGAGCGGACTCGGCTCTGGCATCGAGGATCACCGGGCGACGTCCGGCGGCCAGCACGGTAACGACGACTCCCCCAGCGATGATCCAGCGGCGGAACCGGCGGCGGAGCCGCTCGGAATCACCGCGGTGTACGTAGGTACCTCGTAAATCGTGCATCTCGTTCAAACTCCGCGTCAGGGGCGCGCCACACCGAAGGACTGAACGCATTCGTTCAACTCTCCGGCACGTCAGCGCCAGTGGCGCGAAACACCTCGCCCAGTACTGCGGCGAAACGCATCGCAGATCAGGAGAACATTCACGCGCCAGCTGCAGCGCGTTTCAGACCTCCGGTGGCGAACGGCGCCAGGAACCTGAGCGCCCCCCGTCCTTCAACTCCACCCGGATGTCGGTCAGGACCATGTCCCGATCGACAGCCTTGGCCATGTCATACACGGTCAGCAACGCGATGGACACGGCGCACATCGCTTCCATCTCCACTCCCGTGGGACCAACCGTCCGCACCGTGACCGAGGCACGCACACCGGGGAGTTCCTCATCCATCGTCAACGCGACATCCACGCCGCGCAGGGCCAGCTGATGACACAACGGGATCAGGTCCGACGTGCGCTTGGCACCTTGAATCCCGGCAATCCGAGCCACCGTCAGGACGTCACCCTTTGGAAGAGCTTGCCGCCTGATCAGGTCAAACGTAGCGGGTTGCATCCGGATCCCTCCACTTGCCACCGCAACCCGCTGGGTCTCCGGCTTGGCCGACACATCGACCATCCGGGCATTTCCCTCTGCATCAATATGGCTGAGGTCGGCTGATTTCATGCGTTTACTCCGAGCAGGCGCAACTCGCGGAGGAGTTCAGCCGTGATGAGGGCGGGATTGACGTTGTGGCTGGCGCGCTCGCGGGCGCCCTCGATCGCGTCCTGGGCCCGAGTCAGGGAGGCGGCGTGCGGTGATGCGTCGTCCACGGCGGCCCGGAGACGCTCGTGCAGCATGCCTTCCAGTGCGTCGAGCGCATCAGAGAACGCGCCGCGGGCGCCAGCGGGCTTCTCTGACAGCACTGCGATGAACCGGTCGCTGGTGTCGCCACGCAGCGCCTTCAGCCAGAGCGATGCATGTGCGGCCGCCGTGTCGTGCGAGGTACCGGCCAGCAGCGCACCCGGCGCACCCGAGGCGCGCTCCAATATGGTTTGATCGATGCGCCCGATCTTCGCGCGGACATCGTCAGCCTCGGTCCACTGGCGCAGTTCCTCGGGAGCCAATGGCGCGACACGGACCGACACGACCCGCGAGCGGATCGTGGGAAGCAGGGCACCCGGTTCGCTGGTCGTGAGGATGAGCGTGGTGTCCGGCAGCGGCTCCTCGAGGAGCTTGAGCAACGCGTTGGCCGCCTGGTCGCTGCCTTCCTGCGCGATCATCCGGTCGGCGTCCCCCAGAATCATGATCTTGCGGCGGCCCATGGCTGGTGTGCTCGCGGCGGCGCGCACCAGCGCCCGGATCATTTCAACGAAGATGCCCTCGCTGCCGCTCGTCGGGCCCCAGAGTCCGCCGTCCTTCGCCCGGTCGCGCATCACACCGCGCATGTACGCCAGCGCCTCCTCGGGCGAGCAGTCCGACACCTCGGCACGGGGAACAGGAAAGAACCAGTACAGGTCCGGATGCGTCAGTTCGGTGGCATAACGGCAGCCCTGGCAGGTGCCGCACGGTGTCGACGTCGAGGAGCAGAGCTGTGACTGCGCCAGCCAGAGCGCGAGGCGCTGCTTGCCCACGCCGCGGCGCCCATGCAGGAGCAATGAGCCCGGCATGGTGCCGCGTACGACCGCGTCGCCAAGACGCTGGCGTAGCGCGTCATGACCAACGAGCGGAGAGAGTGGCATGCGCCAAAAGTGCTTGCCACCTGCCACCTCCGGCACCCCGAGATGTCGCAATCCGGTACGCGGCGCAATATTCGGGTCATGGTGACGCGAGGCGCGACATGACGGGTGCACTGGCGATGCTGCTGATGGTTGCGACCGGCATGCTGGCACGCGTGACCGACTCATGCTCACCCGACTCGCGGGCTGCCTTCGGTGTGCTGTTCGCTGCCGCGTTCTTTCTGGCGGCCTGGCACCCGGGAGGCGCATGGCGGCGCGGCCTGATGCTCGGACTTTCCGTGCCGCTCGCCCACGTGATCGCGCAGCTCACCGGTCGCCCGCTGCCTTACTGCCTGGACAACCAGGCCTTCACGCTGCTCGCGATGATCCCGGCGATGCTCGGCACCATGGTGGGGATGGCGGTGAGCCGGCTCAGGGAGCCGCATACGCCGCGAAAGAAGTTCGAGCCGCCGCGGTAACGCGAAGCCGACTCTCCCACGTGGTGAAGGCCGGCACTTCGATGTCGCGCCGCAGCATGACGGTGGCTGCCACGTCGCGCTGCGCTACTGCGGCAGCAGACGCGAGAAGGCGTCCAGCACCGCGTCGCGCGCCGCTTCCGGCGTAGGGCCGACCGCGGAGAGATGCCCCATTTTCCGCCCGGGCTTCGCGACCTTCTTGCCGTACAGATGCAGGCGGACGCCATTCACCTCGAGTGCGCGGTTCCAGGCCGGTTGCTCGCCGCTGGCCGGCCAGAGGTCGCCAAGGAGGTTCACGATGGCGCCGGCCGAGAGGAGGGCCGTGCTGCCCAGCGGGAGGCCGCAGACCGCGCGGACCTGCTGCTCGAACTGGCTCGTGAGGCAGGCCCGCTCCGTCGCGTGGAACGTGTTGTGAGGCCGCGGCGCGAGTTCGTTGACCATCAGCGTGTCATCCATCGTCACGAACAGCTCCACGGCGAGCAGGCCGACGATGCCCAGCTGTGCGGCGATCGATGACGCAAGCGCAATTGCCGCTTCCGTGGTGGTGTCGCTGACCGGTGCGGGTGTCATGGCCCAGGCCAGCACGCCGTTGTCGTGATGATTCCACGAGACGGGGAAAGTGCGGACTTCGCCGGTGCTGCTGCGCGCGACCATGACGGAGAGCTCGCCGGCGAGTTCGATCCATTGCTCGACGACCACTGTTGCCGACTCCGTGAGTGCGCTGGCCGCGGGCAGGTCGTGCACCGAACGGATCCTGGCCTGGCCACGACCGTCGTATCCGCCACTGGTGGTCTTGGCGATGCTGCGGCCAAGGGCCTGCCACGCCTGTTCCACTTCATGTGGTGCGTGTGCGATGCGAAACGGCGCGACCGGAAACCCATGCTGCTGCAGCCATGCCTTCTGGCGTCCGCGATCCTGGATGATGTGGATGGGCGCGGCACCCGGATGCACTGGCGCGTGCACGGAGGCGGCCGCAATGCTTTCCGTCGCGACCTGCTCGATGTCGAGGGTGATGACGTCGCAGGTGCGCGCGAAGGCAGTCGCGGCGGCGATGTCGTCATAGCGCGCGGTGACCACGTGCGACGCGATGGCAGCGGCTGGGCAGTCCGGATCGGGATCCAGGACATGCACCTCGAATCCCATGGCGCGTGCGGCGAGGGCTGCCATGCGGGCCAGCTGACCGCCGCCGAGGAACCCGATGGTGCTGCCCGGCAGGATGGTGGTCATGCCGTGGGTCTGGGATCCGGGTTGTCGAGCACGTCCTGCGTGCGTGCTGCACGCCATGCCGTGAGGGCGGCGTGCAGCGCGGCGTCGGTGGTTGCCAACATCTGCAGCGCGAGGAGCGCCGCGTTGGCAGCACCGGGCTGTCCGATGGCGACGGTCGCGACCGGAATGCCCCTGGGCATCTGCACGATGGAGAGCAGCGCGTCGATACCGCCGAGGGATGTGGCGGCAATGGGGACGCCGATGACCGGCACCAGCGTCTTGGCGGCGAGCATGCCTGGCAGGTGTGCTGCGCCGCCCGCGCCCGCGATGATCACGCGCAATCCGCGCGGACCGGCCTGCTCGGCGAATGCGAACATCTGATCGGGCGTGCGGTGCGCCGAGACGACGCGCACCTCGTGCGGTACGCCGAACTCCTCGAGGATCGTGACGGCGGCGGCGAGGACCGGATAGTCGCTCTGGCTGCCCATCACGACGGCGATGAGTGGCGCGTGAATGTCGGAGGAAAGGGTCACGTGGCAAATATGGCAGGGTCATGACTGGCGCGAGCGGTGCGGCGCCGTGCCGGCGGTCGCGCACGAGGGCGATTCAAAAGATCCCTGCTGAACCTCCGACTCGCGGGCAGACGCGTCGACATCGTCTTGCGCGTGCAGACGTGAATTTTTTGGTTCGTGAGTCAGCTCTCGCGCGGCTCCGGCTTCCAGAGTGGCGTGAACGAGGTGCTCGTTGCCTCGTACAGGCGCACCGCGCCGGGTGCACGCCACTTCGCGAGCTGGATGATCTGTCCGGTGTGCATGCTGACATGCTCCACCACGTGAAAGATCGCGTCGAAGACCGTGGTGTGCGATCCCTGGATCACACGCATGTCGTGGAGCTGTGCCGGCTGCACGCTGGACAGCGCGAGCTCGATCTGCATGAAGGTCGTGCCGAGTTGCTCGAGCAGGGAGGCCTTGCTGCGACCCTCGTGCGCGGCGAATTCTGCATCGCGATCGCGCGCGTCCGCGCGTCCGGCCACGCCGCCCAGGATCCATTGGCGTGCGTTGCCCTCGATGTGCAAGATCAGGTTGCCGATGCTGTTGGAACCCTCGACGGGATGCCACCAGAGATCGGCTTCCGGGACGGCGTTGACGGCGATCCGGATCTGTGGCAGGTACTGATCCATCAGGTACCCACGCGATGCGGCAAGAAAGTGTTTCGTCATGGTCACGGCTCCGGGAAGGTCAGGTCTGCATTGCCGCCACCGCTTCGGCACGGCGCTCGTCGTCGAATGCGTTCTCGCTGCGTGAGATGACCAGCGTGGCGACACCGTTCCCGATCAGGTTCGTGATGGCGCGCGCCTCGGACATGAAGCGATCCACACCGAGCAGCAGTGCGATGCTCTCCACGGGAACCACCTTCATCGCGCTCAGCGTGCTGGCGAGCACGATGAAGCCGGATCCCGTCACGCCCGCTGCGCCCTTGGATGTCACCATCAGCACCAGCAGGATGCTGAGCTGCTCGCCGATGCCCAGGTCGATGCGGTTCACCTGTGCGAGGAAGATGGTGGCCATCGCGAGGTAGATCGATGTCCCGTCGAGGTTGAAGGAGTATCCGGCGGGGATCACCAGCCCGACGACCGTGCTGTCGCACCCGTAGCGCTCCATCTTCACGAGCATGCGCGGGAGCGCGGCCTCGCTGGAGCTGGTGCCCAGCACGAGGAAAATCTCGTCCTTGATGTAGCGCAGGAACTCGAGCAGGCGGAAGCCGTACAGGCGGCAGATCGTGCCGAGCACCACAAAGATGAAGATCGCCATCGTGGCATAGACATCGAGCATGAGCCGGCCGAGTGGCAGCAGTGTCTTCACACCGAACGAGCCGACGGTGAAGGCCATCGCGCCAAACGCACCGATCGGCGCGACCTTCATGATCAGGGCGACGATACGGAAGAAGACGTGCGACGTGCGATCGAGCACGTCGATCAGCGGCTTCGCGGTGGCGCCGATGGAAGTGAGCGCAACGCCGAACAGCACCGCGAAGAAGACAATCTGCAGGATCTCGCCTTTGGCAAAGGCATCGACCACGCTGGTCGGCACAATGTGCGTGAGGAAGTCCACGAACCCCATGTTCTCGCTGGCCTTGGCGTACTGCGTGATGTCGCCCTTCGCGAGCGCCGACACATCCACGCCATCGCCCGGACGTGTGACGTTCACGATCACGAGGCCGATGCCGAGCGCAAAGGTCGTGACGATCTCGAAGTAGAGGAACGCCTTGCCGCCGACCTTCCCGACCTTCTTCAGGTCCACCATGTTCGCGATGCCGAGCACGATGGTGAGGAAGATGATCGGCCCGATGATCATCTTGACTAGCTTGACGAATGTGTCGCCAAGCGGGCGCATGGCCTTGGCGAGATCGGGTGCGACGGCACCGAGCAGTACGCCCAGCATGATGGCGACGAGCACCTGCACGGTGAGATTGGACGCGAAGCGCTTCATGCGGGCTGGTCACCGGAGACGGACGTGGACATGGCATGCTGTACCGGCGCGAATATAAGGGTGGATCGTGGTTGCTGACTTCGCCCAGGTGGCCGGCGTCGTGATTGCATCGGTGCTTGGAGGTGCCGCGAACTCGGTTGCCGGCGGGGGCATGCTGCTGGTCTTTCCGGCGCTGATCGGGCTTGGCGTGCCGGCCGTGTCGGCGAATGCGACATCCACCGTGGCGCTCTGGCCCGGCGGCTTGAGCTCCATGCTGGGCTACCGTGATGCCCTGCGCGGGACGCGCGCGTGGGTTCGCGTGCTGGTGATTCCCAGCCTGCTGGGTGGCCTTGCGGGCGCATGGCTGCTGACACGCAGCACCGATGGTCAGTTCAAGGCGCTGGTTCCATGGCTGGTGCTGGGCGCGACGCTGCTGTTCCTGGCGCAGAAGCGGTTGGGGGCATGGCTGCGTCACCGGCTGCAGATGGCCACGCAGGGGCCTGCGCACGCCGACATGCTGCCGCCACCACCCGGCGCGGGCGCGGCCGTCGTGCAGTTCCTCGTCGCGGTGTACGGCGGCTATTTCGGCGCAGGTGCCGGCATCATCATGCTCGCGGCATTCGGGCTGCTGGGGCTGACGAACGTGCACCAGATGAATGGCCTGAAAAACTTCCTCGCACTGCTGTTCAACTTCGTGGCCATCGCGATGTTCGCCATCTCGGGGCTGGTGCAGTGGCACCTCGCCGTGCTCATGGCGATGGGCTCAGCGCTGGGCGGACACTATGCAGCCCGCTATGCGCAACGCGCGAACCAGGACGTGGTGCGACAGGTGATCGGTGTCGTCGGCATCGCGAGTTCGGTCTGGCTGTTCGTCAGTCGGTAATGCATCACGGTCGCGGCTTTGAGCGACGACGTGCGAGATGGTGGACGACGACGTTCAGAAGCTGGACTGCGGGAGTCGGCCGGTCTCCGCGAACGCCATGACGCCGGCCCAATAGCTGCCATCGGGCTTCAGGTGCCCATCTGCATGCTGATAGCCGTGCAGCCGGATGAATGCCTTCGGCGAGTTCGCGGCGGCGAAGATGCGACGCGGCATGGCCAGCGGGAAGAGCTGGTCGGTGTCGCTGTGCACCAGCAGCAGCGGGACTTGCACGGCCGCGATGTTGTCGACGTTGTTCCAGAGGTCGGGCAGCACAGGCGCGGCCCACGCCGGGATGGTGCCGAAGTTCACCGCAGCCTCGCGGGCCGATGAATACGAGGCGACGAGCGCGAGACCCTGCGGTTCAGGCACGAACGACGGCAGTTCGCTGACCACGAATCCGCTGCCCAGCGAATAGGCAAGCGCGATGCGACGCTCGGCGTTCGGAAACCGGATGGCGGCGTCACGCCACGCCTGCCGCACGTCTTCCGCAATCACGACGGCAGAGCGCTCGCCACCGCTGTTGCCGAAGCCGGAATAATCGAAGACATAGCTGGAGATGCGGTTGCGGTAAAACAATGCCTGCACGTCGGCCCAGTACGACACCGACTCGGCCGATCCATGAAAGATCACGACCACGGGCGCGCGGTCGCTGACCTTGCTGATCACGCCCTGCAGCTTGTAGGCACCGCGCGGGATGACGATGCGGGTGAATGGTGCACCGAACGTGGCGGGCGTCTCGGGACCGACGGGTCCCGAGAGCAGGCCGTTCCGCTCCACCATGCCGTACGCGACGCGTCGCGCGGCGAATGGGGCCGCGGCGAGCACCAGCGCTCCGACGACGAGCAGGGTGCGCTTCACGACCATGACGTGTGGATAGAGAGCATCACCTCGCGAGACGCGCAGCCCTGGGCGGACGCAACAGGGGTGGCACGCACGACAGGCACGCTCAGGTGGCGCTCAGGCAAGTTTGGCTCGGACGAGGTCAGTGAAGGTGCGGGGCACGCGTCGGGCTGGTGACATGTCAGCACCGCAGAATCTTGTCGAGGCAAAACGTGTCAGCAACCGTGGCGGTGCAACTGAAGGACAGCGGGATATATATCCAGCGCTGATCGTGCCTGCCTTGCCCGAGCGTCGGCAGCACGCGCGATCGAAGGACAGCGCCAACTCTTGAACAGGAAGACGAGTCAATGCAGCTGGGCATGGTCGGACTGGGACGGATGGGCGCCAGCATGACGAGCCGCCTCCTTCTGGGTAATCACGCCGTGGTAGTGTACGACCAGAATCCGGTGACGACCGCGGCGTCCGCGGCGGAGGGTGCCACGGGCGTCGCGTCGCTCGAGGCGCTGGTGTCGCTGCTGGCGGCGCCTCGTGCCGTCTGGGTCATGGTGCCGTCCGGTGCAGCCACCGAGGACACGATCGCGGCGCTGTCTGCGGTGCTGTCGCCCGGTGACACGATCGTCGACGGCGGGAACAGCAACTACAAGGACACGATCCGCCGCGGCGAGCTGATGGCTGCGCGGGGCATCACACTCGTGGATGCCGGAACCAGTGGTGGCGTCTGGGGGCTGACGGAGGGCTATGCGCTGATGATCGGTGGCGAGGTGGCCGCCGTCGAGCAGCTGCGCCCGATCTTCGCAACGCTGGCGCCGGCGCCCGATCGCGGGTGGGGACGCGTGGGTCCGAGCGGGGCCGGTCACTTCACGAAGATGATCCACAACGGCATCGAGTACGGCATGATGCAGGCGTACGCCGAGGGCTTCTCGATTCTGGAGCACAAGACCGAGATGGGGCTGGACCTGGCGCAGATCGCGGAGCTGTGGCGACACGGCAGCGTGGTGCGCTCGTGGCTTTTGGATCTCACGGCGCTGGCCTTGCGGGAAAATCCGACGATGGCCGGCATCGCGCCGTACGTCTCCGATTCCGGTGAGGGCCGCTGGACTGTCGCGGAAGCGATCGATTTGGACGTGCCGGCACCGGTGATCACGCTGGCACTGCTGCAGCGGCTGCGGTCGCGTGACACCGACTCGTACGCCGACAAGCTGCTGTCGGCCATGCGGAACCAGTTCGGCGGTCACGCAATCACGACGGTCCCGACACCGTGACCGACGCTCCTGTCACGCCGTCGCTCTTCGTGATCTTCGGCGCATCGGGTGACCTGTCGCGTCGCAAGATCCTGCCGGCGTTGCACCAGCTGCACGTGCACGGCAGCACGGCCGCCGGGTGCGTGGTGCTTGGCCTGTCGCGCAAGCCGGCGTTCGACGATGCGGCGTTCCGCGCAATCGCGACCGCTGCAATCACTGACGACAGCGCGCCCGCGGCCGACATCGCGTCATGGGCCGGCACTTTCCTGCATGGGCAGACGATCGGTGCAGGTACGTCTGCCGACTTCGTGGTGCTGCGCGAGCGGATCGCCGCGCTGGAGGCCGTGCATGGCATGTTCGGCGTGCGCGTGTTCTATGTGGCGCTGCCCCCGGACAGCTTTCCCACAACAATCGCGGCACTGGGCAATGCGGGGCTCGCGGTGTCCGAAGGCGAGACGCGCCTCGTGATCGAGAAGCCGTTCGGGCGTGACCTGCAGTCGTCGCGTGAGCTGAACGCGCTGGTGCATGCGCACTTCGGCGAGGAGCAGGTCTACCGCATTGATCACTATTTGGGCAAGGAGACGGTGCAGAACATGATGGTGTTCCGGTTCGCGAATGCGATGTTCGAGAATCTCTGGAACCGGAACCACATCGAGAGCGTGCAGATCACCGTGTCGGAAGCACTGGGCGTTGAAGGACGCGCCGAGTACTACGAGGGCGCCGGGGCGCTGCGTGACATGGTGCAAAGCCACCTGACGCAGCTGCTGGCGCTGGTGGCCATGGAAGTGCCGGGATCGATGGATGCGGCAGCCATCCGCTCCGAGAAGATCAAGGCGCTGCGCGCGATTGCGCCGATCGCGCCGTCGGATGCGGTGCTCGGCCAGTATGCCGCCGGGCGCATCGACGACATGGACGTGCCGGGTTATCGCGAGGAGCCGGGCGTCGCCGGCAACTCGCGAACCGAGACGTTCGCCGCGATCCGGCTGCACATCGAGAACTGGCGTTGGCAGGGCGTGCCGTTCTATCTGCGCACGGGGAAGCGGCTGGGCACGCGCGTGACCGAGATCGAGGTGAAATTCCGCCGCGCGCCGGTGTGGATGTTCCGCGAGATGCAGCAGGGCGAGCTGCATCGCAACACGCTGGTGATGACGCTGCAGCCGAACGAGGGCTTCAGCCTGTACTTCGACGTGAAGGCACCGGGCGAACCGTTCCGTGTGCAGCGGCTGCCGCTGCATTTCAGCTACGCCGAGGCGTTCACCGTGATCCCGGAGGCGTACCAGACGTTGCTGCTGGACGTGCTGCGCGGCGACCAGACGCTGTTCGTGCATGCCGAGGAGGTGGAGGTCGCGTGGACGCTGTACACGCCGCTGCTGGATGGTGCCGTGGGGGTCTTGCCCTATCCGGCCGGCAGCGAGGGGCCGATGGAGGCAGCGCAGCTGTCGTCGCGATGACGCTGGTGCCGCGCGTCGTGCACCGGCTGCCGCCCGGAGAATTCGCGGCGGCGGCAGCGGGCGTGCTGCGGTCGCTGGTCTGTGAGGCAATCGAGTCAGATGGTGCGTGCCGCATCGTGCTGGCCGGCGGGCGCACACCGACCGCGGTGTATGAGATGCTGCGCACATTCACCGACATCGACTGGACGCGCGTGCACGTGTTCGTCGGCGATGAGCGATGCGTGCCGCCCGAGCACGCGGACAGCAACGTCGCGATGATTGCCCGGACGCTGCTGTCGCGCGTGGCGATACCGGCCGCGCAGGTGCATCGCCTGCGCGGTGAGATCGACGCATCGGCTGCCGCGTCGGAGTACGACGCGCTCGTGGCGGCGCTGCCGGAGCCAAAGTTTCATGTGGTGCTGAATGGCGTGGGTGCCGACGGTCACACGGCGTCGCTCTTTCCCGGCGACGCGAGCATCACCAGCGAGCGGCGGTGGGCGGTTGCCGTGCATGCGCCAGCCGCATTTGCCGTGGCACAGCGGATCACGCTGTCGCTGCGTGCACTGAATTCCACGCTGCACTCCGTGACGCTCTGCACGGGTGACGACAAGCGCACCGTGCGCCGGATGATGCTGTGCACGGAGGACGGCAGCCCGTCGCTGCCCGCCTCATTGCTGCGCGGACAGCGACAGACCATCTGGTGTGTGGACCCGGACTGACCTACTCGTCCAGCGCGAGCAGGGCGAACGTCGCAAGCCAGTGCTCGCCCATGTAGTCGCCGGTCACATGCGGGAGGCTCGCCTCGAGATGGCGGGCGGCGGCATCCTGCAGCAGACGCAGGCGCGGATCGTTTCCGGACATCGTGCCGGCGAGATGACGCCAGCACCAGGCGCGGCTGAAATTCAGGCCGTCGAGGTGCGCGATCTTGCCGTCGGTCCGATCACTGACGGTGGCTGGCGTGAACAGCGTGCGTGGCGCGCACGACGCGAGGTCCGGCAGGAATAACGCGAGCCAGGACGCAAAGGCGTCCGGTGGCAGCACGCGCCGCATGCACTCCGCCTCGCTGAGCGCCGGCGAGAGGAACTCGTCGCCTCCGGGTTCCCATGCCTGGCAGTTGGCATCGGCCCCGTACCAGCGCGCCGCCGCGTCACGCAATGCGCCGTCCAGCGCCGCGTTGCCGCTTTGCTCGGCGTAGCTGAGGCTGAGCGTGATCGCGAACGCGGTGTTGTAGTGCGTGCCGACGCGGATCGGGTAGGTGGATCGCGGCAGGAACGCCAGCCAGCGCGCGGTGAACGTGTCGGCCAGCGGCTGCAGCGTGGCAGACCAGCGGCGCCCGTCGTTGGAGTCGTGCTGCAGCAGCTCGGCGGCCAGCATGTGCGCCCACGCCCAGCCGTACGGCCGCTCGAAGGTGCCGCGATGTGCCGGCGCGAGGTACTGCACTTCGGCTTGCACGTTGCGCGGTGTGATGTGCGCGTCGAACAGGGCGCAGATCTCGGCCGCCTGCGGCAGGTCGGGCACACGTCGCAGCAGTCGCGCCAGCAGCCAGTACCCGTGCACGCACGAGTGCCAATCGAAGCTGCCGTAGAAAATCGGATGCAGCGCGCGCGGTGACTGCAGGTCGTCGGGACCAGTCAGCACATGTTCGAGCTTGTTCGGGAACTCGCGCGTGACGTGCGACAGCGCGACCGCGGCGAAGCGTGCGGCGATCGACGGGGTGAGGTTGGGCAGCATCGCGGTCAGCGCGGGAAGGCGAGGAAGTAGAGCAGCGCCGTGTTCACGACGAGCAGCAGCAGGGCAGTGGGGACCTGCACGCGTATGACGGCGTACCGGTCGGGCAGGTCGAGCAGCGCGACGGGTACGAGGTTGAAGTTGGCGGCCATCGGCGTCATGAGGGTGCCGCAGAAGCCCGACAGCATGCCGATGGCGGCAATGATCGTGGGATCGCCATGCATGCCCGTCACCAGCAGCGGCAGTGCGATGCCGAGGGTCATGACGGGGAATGCGGCGAAGGCGTTGCCCATGAGCATCGTGAGCAGCGCCATGCCAATGGTATACGCGGCCACTGACAGCAGCGGCGCATCGCTGGGGATCGCGGCTGACGCGAGCGTGGAGACCGCCGCGCCGACGCCCGCGGCCGCGAACACGGCGCCAAGGGCTGCCAGCAACTGCGGCAGCATCGCGGCCCAGCCGACGGCATCGAGCAGCCGCCGCGCCTCGGTGAATGGCGCGCGCGCCGGTGGCCGCAGCATCAGCATGCCGATGGCCAGCGAGGCGAGGGTGGCCACGCCGAGGGCCACGAGGGTGACCTGCTTCGGCTGCACGAGCGGCGTGCCGTCGATGGTGAGATGCCCGATCGTCGCGTTCGCGAGGAGCGTGAAGACGGGCACCGCGAGCGCGGGCAGGAAGAGTCGATTGCCCCAACGCCGTGCACTCGCGATTCGCTCGGCGCTGGTGGTGCTGTCGTCGGTGCCGGCGCGCACACCGCGCAGCGTGGCTACGGCCACCATGCCCAGGATCAGCACACCATTGGCCAGGTCCGGCAGGTAGGAGCCGAACAGGAAGGACACGGACCAGAGCCCCCAGAACGATGCGTTCGGCACACGGTTCTGGTTCGTGCGGTCGCGCAGGTTGATCAGGGCAGCGGCAGCGGTCAGGATGCCCATCAGGCGGTACAGGAACTCGAGCGTGATCACGCGGCGCGGGTGTTGCGCGCCGCAAGGCGACGATCGAGCAGCAGCAGGCGCGCGCCGTGGACTACGAATGCCGCGATGGCGGTGGGAATGGCCCACAGCGCGAGTCGCGTGGGCAACACGATGATTCCTGCCTGCTCCATGACGCCCTTGATGAGCAGGATGGAGCCGATGGCAATGAAGATGTCTTCGCCGAAGAACACGCCGATGTTGTCCGCGGCGGCGGCGTGCGCGCGTACGAGGTGGCGCGTGGCATCGTCGATGTCGTGCACGTCACGCTCGGCGGCCCCTTCGGCCATTGGCGCGATGAGTGGCCGCACCATCTGCGGATGCCCGCCGAGTGACACGAGTCCGAGTGCCGCCGTCACCTGTCGCAGCGCGAGATAGGCCAGCAGCACGCGTCCCGCGGTGGCGCGCTGCATGCCGGTGACGACCTCGCGCGCACGCTCCTTGAGGCCCGCCCGCTCGAGCAGGCCGATCACCGGCAGCACCAGCCAGACGATGGCGACATAGCGGCTCTCGGTGAACGCCTGCCCGAGCGTGGCGAGCGTCTTCAGAAAGCCGAGGCCACCCGTGAGCCCGGTGACGAGGCCCGCGACGGTGACGACGAGCAGCGGGTTGACGCGAAAGGCGAAGCCAAGGACGACGACGAGCAGTCCACTCAGTACGAGCATGCGGGGGCAGTCGGGAGAAGTGAGTCAGGTCCGCATCGCAGCGGCCAGTGGCAGCACCGCAATGCGGGCGGCACGCAGCGTGGTGGCAAGTCGCTGGGCGAGGCGCGCGGCGTGAGGTGCGTCGCCATGAATGCAGATCGTGTGCGGCGTGATCGGGATGTCCGTGCCATCGATGGCGACGACGCAGTGCTGCCTCACCATCGTCAGCACGCGGGCGGCGGCGACGTCGACATCGGTGATCAGTGCGTGCGGCGCCGTGCGAGGTGCGAGCGCACCATCGGCGAGGTAATTGCGGTCGGCGAAGACCTCGCTCGCAACGCGCAGGCCCTGCGTGATGCCGGCGGTGATCAGTGCGCTGCCAGACAGCCCCACGAGGACGAGGCGCGTGTCGACATCGTGCACGGCGCGCGCGATCGCAGTGGCGAGATCAGGACGTCGCGCGGCCATGTTGTAGAGCGCACCGTGCGGCTTCACGTGCTGCAGCGTGACGCCTGCCGCCGTGGTGACCGCCTGCAACGCACCGACCTGGTAGACCACCATGTCGTACGCTTCCTGCGCCGTGACGGCCAGCTCGCGTCGCCCGAACCCTGCGAGGTCGGGCAGGCCGGGGTGCGCACCGACCGCGACGCCATGCGCTGCGGCCATGTGCACCGTGGCGCGCATGACCGACGGATCACCGCCGTGAAAGCCGCAGGCCACGTTGATCGACGACACGAATGGCATGACGCCGGCATCGTCGCCGATCGAGAATGCGCCGAAGCTTTCGCCCATGTCGCAGTTCAGGTCAACGCGCATCGCGGTCGGTGGCGGCGCATCGAAGCTGAACGGCGTGACGGGCACGGGCGATGTCATGTTCACGCTGCCGGTAGAGGGTATGCGCGACATCGAGCGCGACGAGTTCGAAGCGGACTTCATCGCCCGGACGCAGCTGCGCGAGAAGCGGAAGGTCGTACGCGATCACCTCCCCGAGGCGCGGATAGCCACCCGTCGTCTGCCGGTCGGCCATGAGCACGATCGGTGTGCCGCCGGGGGGCAGCTGGATCGTGCCGATCGTCACGCCTGCGGAGAGCATCTCCAGTGGCGCTGTCAGTTCGAGCGTGTGGCCCTGCAGTCGGAAGCCCATGCGATCCGACTCCGGTGCGATGCGAAAGCTGCCATGCAGCACGCGTTCGCGCGACGCGTCGGTGAGCCCTCGAAGTGCAGGTCCCTCGATGATACGAACCGTGGGGCACATGGCGTACGACGGTCGGAGGCCTGGGCCGGCGCCCCAGTCGGCGATCATGCGACCCTGCGTTACGAGCCGCGAGAACATCCGTTTGCCAAGCGATGATGGCGCACCGAGGGGCAGGATGTCGTCACGCCGGAGTGCGCGGCCATGGAAGCCGCCGAAGCCGGCGCGAAGCGATGTACCGCGGGCATCGAGGACCGTGGGCACGTCGATGCCGCCGGCGATCGCAATGCACGTGCGGCACCCTGTGTGCACCACCAGCAGCGCGCCGCCCTCAACGCGGAATGGTTGCCATGCCGGAATTGCTACTCCGTCCAGCGATGCCGTCACGTCGCGGCCGGCGAAGGCAACCAGCGCGGGTGCCATGAACTGCAATGCGACGCCGCCCAGTGTGCATTCCAGCCCCGCGGCGTCGTCCGGGTTGCCGACCAGCAGGTTTGCAATGCGGTGTGCCACCTGATCCATCGCGCCGCCGACCGGCACGCCGACATGCTGCCAGCCAGGACGCCCAAGATCCTGCACCGTGGTCTGGATTCCCGCCTGACGGACCGTGATGGTCACTGCGGTTCCATCTGCTGTCGCAGCTGCTCGGGAGTGATCGGGACGAATTGCACCCGGTCGCCGGGTTGCAGCAGGGCGGGCTGCTGGCGTGTGGGCGCGAAGAGCGCGCGCGGCGTACGACCGATGAGGTGCCAGCCACCGGGCGACGTGCAGGGATAGATGCCGGTGCTGCCACCGCCGATACCGACGCTGCCGGCCGGCACCGCCGTGCGAGGCGAGGCGCGACGTGGCGTGTGCAGCGCTGCGTCCAGCCCCTCGAGGTACGGGAATCCTGGCAGGAAGCCGATCATGGCGACCGTGTAGACGCCGGCGGCATGCATGGCGATGACGTCTGCCGCGGTGATGCGGTGCGCGGCCGCGACCTCGTCGAGGTCAGGACCGTATTCCCCGCCGTAGCAGACCGGGATGCGCACTGGGTCAGTGGCGGCGGCGGGCGTGACCATGAGTGACGCGAGGGTCTCGTGAATGAAACGGACGAGCGCCTCGTACGACGTGAGCAGCGGCTCGTAGTGCAGCGTGAGTGTGCCGATGCCGGGTACACGTCCGGTGATGGCGGGATGTGCACTGGCGAGCAGGCGTGCGTCGAGCGACCGGATCACGTCACGCGGGGCGCGACCATCGAGCTCCGGAAAGTCGATGGTGAGCGCTCGATCGCCGAGTGGGATGACGGTATGGGGCAGCACGGTGCGGATAACATGCCGTGGCGCGGCACCGAGACGCCAGCAGTCGTGACGCCGACGTGACGCGTTGCGGTGCGCCTTCGTCCTTGCCATCGCGAGGCGTACCCGGCTTTCTTGCTTTGGCCGCGCCGGGATAGCCGAGGCGGTCGTTCGTTGCACCACACTTCCCTTGCCACCGCCCGGAGTAGCCGGCATGGCCGTTACGGCAGATCCACGCCTCGTCGAGTCGGCGGGGCCGCGACTCGTGTCGCCCCCTGCGGCACGTTGCAATCCGATCAGGACGCGCGCCGACTGGGCGCGCATGCGGGCCCAGTGCCTGGCCGATCCAGGGCAGTTCCATGGCGAAATTGCGCGGCGCGAGCTGCACTGGTTTCATCCGACCACTGGCAGCCACGGTGCATGGCTGACGTGGGACGATGCCACGCAGCACTGGACTGGCTGGGATGCCCGCTCCGGTGTTGCCGTGCAGCCGTCGCTGTCCGCAGACTACACGCCATGGAGCCGCGCCTTCAACGGCGATGCAGCGCCGTTCTGGATCTGGTTCGAGGGTGCGCTCACCAACGCCGGCTTCAACGAGGTGGATCGGCATGTGCTCGCCGGTCATGGTGACGAGGCGGCGCTGATCTTCGAGGGCGACCGGTGGGACATGTCGCTCGACGAGGGCCGCGGCGGCCCGGTGGACTGCTACCCCGTCTCGCGCCGCACCCTGCTGCTGGAATCGGCCAAGTGCTCCATGGCGCTGCAGGCGCTTGGACTGCAGCGTGGTGATCGCATCGCGCTGAACATGCCCAACATTCCGGCGCAGCTCTTCTGGACCGAGGGGGCGAAGCGCGCGGGCATCGTGTACACGCCGGTGTTCGGCGGCTTCAGCGACAAGACGCTGAGCGACCGCATTCACGATGCCGGCGCGCGCGTGGTGATCACGGCCGACGGCGGCTATCGCAATGCGCAGATCGTGCCGTTCAAGACGGCCTACACCGATCCCGCGCTGGACGACTATGTCCCGCTGACGTCAGCTCGACGTGTGGTCGAGGCGACGCTTCGCGGCCTCGCGCTGACACCGGGGCGCATACGCACGCTGCTGAACGCCATCGACGAGACGCTCGCGGGCGAGATCACCGTGCAGCGCAGCGATGTGATGCGCGGTGTGGGACGCGCATTGCAGCAGCTCTCCGACGCGCACGACATCGACGCCAGCGAGGCGAGTCGTGTGCGCACGGCCATTGCGGCCGCGCTGGTGTCGGTGCCACCGCGCGTGGATGCGGTGGTGGTGGTGCGCCACAGCGGCATCGAGGACATCGTGTGGCGCGAGGAGCGCGATCGCTGGAGCCATGATCTGACGGATGCCGCCGTGCAGACGATGCTGGCGACCGCCCGTGCCGCCGGCATCGACGTGCACACCGAGGCGCAACTGCTCGCCCTGCCCGACGGGGAGTTCGTGCGCGCAATCTGGAGCGCCAGTGCGCCGGCGCCGCTGGATGCGGAATTTCCGCTGTTCTTCATCTACACGTCGGGGTCCACCGGCAAGCCGAAGGGCGTGGTGCATGTGCATGGCGGGTACACGGCCGGCGTGGCGCACACGATGCGCGTGGCGTTCGATGCCCAGGCCGGCGACGTGATGTACGTGGTCGCCGATCCCGGATGGATCACGGGACAGAGCTACATGATCTCGGCCGCACTCACGACGCGCGTGACGAGCGTGTTCACGGAAGGGGCGCCAGTGTTCCCGCATGCGGGGCGGTTTGCGTCGATCATCGAGCGGCACAAGGTCAGCATCTTCAAGGCCGGCGTGACATTCCTCAAGTTCGTCATGCAGGACGTGCAGAATTCGGAGGACGTGCGCCGCTACGACCTGTCGTCGCTGCGCGTGTGCACCTTCTGCGCGGAGCCCACGTCGCCCTCGGTGCAGCAGTTCGGCATGGACCTGCTGGCGCCCTGGTACATCAATTCGTACTGGGCCACGGAGCATGGCGGCATTGCGTGGACACACTTCTACGGCAACGGCGACTTTCCGCTGCGTGCGGATGCGCACACTTATCCGCTGCCGTGGATCATGGGCGACGTGTGGGCCGAAGTCACGCCGGATGATGTCGATGCGGAGGCTCCGCTCGCGCCACATGCGCGTGGCGACGGGACTGGCGTACCGTACCGACGTGCCGCACTGGAGGAGAAGGGCGAGATCGTGATCGCCGCGCCCTATCCGTACCTGGCGCGCACGGTCTGGGGCGACAGCGAGAACTTTCGCGTCGAGGGCGCGCGTGTGGTGCCCGAGTGGAAGGGTGACATCGAGCGCTGGACCAGTACCTACTGGTCGCGCTGGAAGGGAGTCTGGGCGTACACGCAGGGCGACTTCGCCATGCGCTACGACGACGACTCGTTCTCGCTGCATGGACGCAGTGACGACGTGATCAACGTTTCCGGTCACCGCATGGGCACCGAGGAGATCGAGGGCGCGATCCTGCGCCACCGGCAGCTGGATCCCGACTCGCCGGTGGGCAACGTGATCGTGGTGGGCGCACCGCATCGCGAGAAGGGATTGACGCCGCTGGCGTTCGTGAAGCCGACCGCGGGACGCACGCTCACGCAGGACGACAAGCGACGGCTGAGTGAACTGGTGCGCTTCGAGAAGGGTGCAGTCGCCGTGCCTGCCGACTTCATCGAGGTCACGCAATTTCCGGAAACGCGCAGCGGCAAGTACGTGCGCCGCATGGTTCGTGCACTGGTCGAGGGAACCGACGTCGGTGACCAGAGCACGCTGCGCAACCCGGAGTCCATTGCGGAACTGAAGACGGCGATCGATGAATGGCAGCGCCGGCAGAAGCTGAGCGAAGAACAGCAGCTGTTCGAGCGCTACCGCTACTTCCGCGTGCAGTACAACACGCTCGGCACAGCTGCAAAGGTGGCGACGGTCTACGTCACCAACCCACCGGTGAATGCGCTGAACGAACGTGCGCTGGACGAGTTGAACATCGTCGTCGACCACCTGGCGCGTCGCAGCGACGTGAAGGCGGTGGTGTTCACGGGCGACGGCACGTCGTCGTTCGTGGCTGGCGCCGACATCCGCCAGTTTCTGGACGAGATACACACGCTGGACCAGGCGCGCGTGCTGCCGAACAATGCGCAGCTGGCGTTCCGGCGCATCGAGCGGATGGGCAAGCCGTGCATCGCGGCGATCCAGGGTGTGGCGCTGGGCGGCGGCATGGAGTTCGCCCTCGCCTGTCATTACCGCATCGCCGAGCCGTATTCGCAGTTTGGTCAACCGGAGATCCGACTGCGCCTGCTGCCGGGTTACGGTGGCACGCAACGTCTGCCCCGGCTGCTCGCGGAGCGCCGCGGTGCCGATGGCGTTCGCGATGCATTGGACATGCTGCTCAGCGGCCGCAGCATAAACGGCAACGAGGCGCACATCACAGGTCTCGTGGATGAATTGAGCGGCGACGCGAGCGATGTGCTCTCGACGGCGCATGCACGCATTCGCGAGTGGTATCGCACGGGCCGTGACAGCGTGCTCGGTGCGGCACATGCCGCGCGGATTGCGCAGACGGCGGAGTGGAACGCGCCCGGCGTCGTGAACGTGGACGACGTGCTGCTGGGCGATGCGCACCTGCAGCACGTGCTGGCGCAGCTGGAGTGGGCGGGACGAGGTGCGGCGCGCGACCGGTTGCTCGACGCGGTGCGCACAGGCTGGACGATGGGCATCGACGCCGGACTCGCACGCGAGGCGGAGCTGTTTGCCGAGGGCGTCGTGGATCCCGCCGGTGGCAAGACGGGCATCCGCCAATTCCTGGAGAAGCAAAGCGCGCCGTTGCCGATCAAGCGTCACGGCGTACGACTCGTGAGCGAGCAGCAGCAGTTCATCACGACGCAGCTCGAGCACGGCCACCTGCTGCCGATCGGCGCGCCGTTCTTTCCTGGCGTCACGCAGCTGCCCACCTGGCAGTATGCATTCGGCGTGTCGAAGGACCAACGTACGGGTGCGCCGTCGTTCGGTGCGCCGATCGCGGCCGAGCAGGAGCTGATCGTACCCGTGGGGACACCCGGGGCAATGGAAGCGCTGGTTTACGTGCTGGCATCGGAAGTGAACTTCAACGACATCTGGGCAATCACCGGCATTCCGGTGTCGAGTTTCGACAATCACGACCTGGACGTGCAGGTCACCGGTTCGGGCGGGCTGGGCCTGGTCGTGTCGCTGGGCGCCGACGCGAAGGCGGAGGGACGGCTGAAGGTGGGCGACCTGGTGGCGGTGTACAGCGGGCAGAGCGACCTGCTTTCACCGCTGGCCGCGCGCGATCCCATGTACGCCGACTTCTCGATCCAGGGCTACGAGACGGACTTCGGCAGCCACGCCCAGTTCCTCGTCACGCAGGCGCCGCAGCTGCATCCGGTGCCGGGCGACCTCACGCTGGAGCAGGCGGGTTCGTACATCCTGAACCTCGGCACCATCGTGCGTGCCTTGTTCACGACCCTGCAGATCGAATCGGGCAGGACGATGTTCGTGGAAGGCGCGGCCACCGGCACGGGGCTGGAGGCGCTGAAGACGGCATTGAAGACAGGTGTGCAGGTCACTGGCCTGGTGTCGAACGACGAGCGCGCGGCGTATGTGCGGTCGCTTGGCGCGACGGGCACGCTGAATCGTCGGGACGCGCGATTTGCAGAGCTGTTCACCGTCGTTCCGGAAGATGAAACGGAGACTGCAGCGTGGCTCGCGGCCGGCGACGCGCTGTGTGCTGAGTATCGAGCGCAGAACGGCGGTCGGCTTGCGGATTATGTCGTCTCGCATGCTGGCGAGACGGCGTTCCCGCGCTCGTTCCAGCTGCTGGAGCAGCATGGCGCGTTGACGTTCTACGGCGCGTCCAGCGGCTACCACTTCACGTTCGTGGGCAAGCGCGGAACTGCGTCGCCCGAGGCGATGCTGCGTCGCGCGGGGCTGCGCGCGGGTGAAGCGGTCCTCGTGTACTACGGTCCGCGCACGACGGAACTGGTCGATGCGATCGGCCTCGAGATGATCGAGGCGGTGCGCGCGCTGCACGGTCGCTGCGTCGTTGCCACGACCACGGATGGGCAGCGCGAATTCGTGCAGTCGCTCGGCTTCGAGGATGCGGTGGCGGGTGTGGTGTCGCTGGAGGAGGTGCAGCGGCGCAGCGCGGAGTTCGAGTGGCCGCGCACCATGCCGCGCCTGCCCGACGCGAAGCAGGCGACGGAGACGTTCCGTCAGGCAGTGCGTGACTTCCAGGATCACACGTTGAAGCCGTTCGGCGCGGCGGTCGGCAAGCTGCTGCGGTCGCCGGACAATCCGCGCGGCGCGCCCGACGTGGTGCTGGAGCGCGCCGGGCACGACGCACTCGGCGTATCCACGTCGCTCGTGAAGCCGTTCACCGGTCGCGTGGTCTACTGCGAGGAGATGGCAGGTCATCGCTATGCGTTCTATGCCCCGCAGGTGTGGACGCGCCAGCGCAAGATCCTCATGCCGACCGCATCGATCCTCGGCACGCATCTCACGAATGCCTACGAAGTCACGCGCATGAACGACATGATCGCGGCCGGATTGCTGGACATCACGCCACCCACCGTGGTGCCGTGGAACGAACTGCCGATCGCGCATCAGGCGATGTGGGAGAACAGGCATGCCGGCGCGAACTATCTCGTGAATCACGCCCTGCCGGCGCTGGGGTTGCGCGGCAAGGATGCACTGCTGGAAGCGTGGGCCGCGCAGGATCACACATCATGACCGCACCGCACGAGGACACGTTGACGCAGACAATGACGGGAGATGTGCTGGACGCCGCAGGACGAGCAGGGCGCCTGACCGGCAAGGTGGCGCTGGTGACTGGCGCGGCCGGCAACCTTGGTGGCGAGATCGTGCGGCATTTCCTGCGCGAGGGCGCGACCGTGGTGCTGACGGGACGTGAACGGACGCGCGTGGAGGCCGCGCGCGTGGCGGCGATCGCCGCGACGGGCGTGACTGATGAGTGTGCGTCGGTGGTGACGCTGGATGGTGCAGACGCCGGGTCGGTGCGCGTGGCGATCGCCGAGGCGATCGAGATGCATGGGCGCCTGGACATCGTGGTGAACAACGCCGGGTCTGCCGGACCGCGGCAGCCGTTGCGCACGGTGCCGCTGACGCGCGAGGAACTCGAGGCGTCGCGTGCGGCAGGATCGACGGACAGCGAGACGGTCGGAGATGCGATGCGCAGCATTCTGGGCGTGGCATGGCACGTCGCGAATGCGGCAGCGAAGGTGATGCAGCCGGGCGGCTCGATCATCAACATCTCCACGATCTTCTCGCGCACCGAGTACTACGCACGGTCGCCATACGTGGTACCGAAGGCGGCGCTGAACGCACTGTCACGCCAGCTGTCGTTCGAACTCGGCGAGCGTGGCATCCGCGTGAACACGCTGTACCCGGGGCCCATCCGCTCGGAGCGAATCCAGGCCGTGTTCGCGACGATGGATACGATGCGCGGCGATGCACCTGGTACCACGGCGACGAATTTCACCGGATTGATGTCGCTCAAGCGTGCAGGGCAGGACCCTGCGGCAGGTCGCACCTTTCCTACGCCGACGGATGTCGCGAACACCTGCGTGTTCCTTGGCAGCGACGAATCGGCTGCGTTCAACGGGCATGACTTCGAGGTCACGCACGGCATGTGGGTGCGCAAGGAGTCGCGCTCCGAGTTCGTGTCGCGCCCGACCATGCGCACGGTCGATGGCAGCGGCCTGTCCGTGCTCGTGGCTTGCGGCGACCAGCTCGAAGATGCGCTGGCTGTTGCGCGCCTGCAGACGGAAGTCGGTGCGATGGTGCTGCTGGGCGTGTCGCGTGAGGAGGATGTGGCAGCGGTGCAGGCACAGCTTGCGCCGCGCGGGCTCGACACGCAGATCCGGGTGGCCTGCTTCGATCGCGCCGATCCCGCCGTGATGGACGCGGCACTCAACGAGGGTCCTGCAGGTGGCGGCCCGGTGCACGGCGCGATCATCATGCCCGCGTATGGACCTGCGCGATTCCGCGGCCTGGTATGCGAGGCATCCGATGTGGACATCGATGCATTCATCGACGGTGAACTGACCGGCGCGATCGCGCTTGCGCGCACGCTGAGCCGTTACTGGAGTGCGCGAACCGACCTGCCGCGCAACCCGCGCTTCATCATGATGTCGAACGGCACGGATGGCGCGTACAACGCGTACGCCGACATGCTGCGCGCCGCGCTCGAGTCGCTCACGCGCGTGTGGCGCGACGAGACGAAGGTGGACGTGAAGCATGGACGACGGCAGTGGGTGGAGTGGGGCAACCAGATCATCCGGTACGGCAACACGGAGCCGGAGAACCGACGGTTCGCGGCGGGGCAGGCGGCGCGGCTGATCTACACCGATCGACGCATTCCGCAGGTGAACCTGTACATGCCGAAGTCGATCGTGAAGGCGACCGGCGCCAAGCGTTCGATGGTCGGCTTCATGGAAAACCTCACCGGCCTGCACCTCGGCAAGGTGGCGCTGATCACGGGCGGGTCAGCAGGCATTGGTGGACAGGTGGCGCGGCTGCTGGCCATGGGCGGCGCACGCGTGATGCTGGTGGCGCGTCGCGAGAGTGAACTGGAGATCATGCGTGCGCAGATCGTGGGTGAGCTGGAGGATGTGGGCTACAGCGGTGCCGAGCGACGCGTGCGCACCATGGCGGGTGTGGATGTCGGCGATGTGGCGACGCTGCGCAAGGCGGTCGATGGGACGCTCGCGGCCTTCGGTCGCATCGACTACCTGATCAACAACGCCGGCGTGGCTGGCGCGGAAGAGATGGTGGTGGACATGTCGCTGGATGCATGGCGCTACACGCTCGATGCGAACCTGGTGTCGAACTATGCGCTGCTGAAGGAAGTGGTGCCGATCATGCGGAAGCAGGGCAGCGGCTACATCCTGAACGTGTCGAGCTATTTCGGTGGCGAGAAGCATCTCGCGGTCGCGTATCCCAACCGCGCGGACTATGCGGTGTCGAAGGCGGGTCAGCGCGCGCTGGTCGAATCGCTGGCGAGGCACCTTGGTCCCGAGATCCAGATCAATGCGATCGCGCCGGGGCCGGTGGATGGCGACCGGTTGCGGGGCCTTGGCGGCAAACCGGGACTGTTCATGCGCCGCGGGCGGCTGATCCTCGAGAACAAGCGGCTGAATGCGGTGCACGCCGCCGTCGTGAAGGCCGTGCGTCGCGGGCAGCGTGTGGAGTCGCTGCTGCAGTCACTGGCCGAGAACGACGTGGCGCAGCTGGCGCACGATCTGGACGTGCCGCATGAGTTGCGTGAAGTCGCGCTGCAGTGCCAGTCCGAGGCTGTCACGGGGGCATCGTGGGGCGAATACCTGATGACGCCACCGATCGCCGATCACCTGATCCAGCGGCTGGAACTGGGTGGCCTGTTCCTCGACACGGGCACGTGGTCGGTGCCTGCTGCAGCGTCGTGGCTCAAGCGCCAGCCGCCTGAGGAGACACCGTTTCTGCCTGCCTCGTCGATCGAGCGGGAAGCGGAGAAGGTGAATCGCGGCGTGATGTCGCTGCTGCACCTGCGTCGCATGCCGACGGAGTCGGAAGTGGCGCTGGCAACGGTGTTCTTTCTCGCGGATCGTGCCGTGACGGGCGAGACGTTCATGCCGTCGGGCGGCTTGAACCTGGAGCGATCGATCACCGAGCGTGAGCTGTTCGGCAGCGCGAAGCGCGAGCGGCTGGACCAGCTGCGCGGCCGCACCGTGTGGCTGATCGGTGAACACCTGGCACCGCATCTCGCCGAGGCGGTGCGGCAGCTGGCAGATCTCTGCCAGGTGGGCCGTGTGGTACTGCTCACGCGCACGATGGCCGGTGCCGACGGCATCGAAGCGCTGGTACCGCGCGAACATCGCCGGCTGCTGGTGAAGATTCCATGTGGTGACGATATCGAGGCGGGCATGAACGCCGCGTTGCAGCAGGCCGGCAAGCCGACGACGGTGGTCTCGACGCCGTTCGCGCCGCTACCGGCCGCGTTGTTCCATGACGGTGGCGGGATGCTCGATGCGGCAGCGTTCCGCGAGCTCGTGGACGTGAACCTCACGCATCACTTCCGCGTGGCGCGGAAGGCCTCGATGCTGGACGATGCGCAGCTGGTGCTGGTGTCGCCGGATGTGCCGGCGGGTGGCGATGGCGAGGCGTTCTCGCTGGCCAACTTCGTGAAGACCACGCTACATGCGCTGACGGCGACGCTGGCCGTGGAAAACGAGCGGCTGGTGAACGATGTGCCGGTGAACCAGATCAACCTCACGCGTCGCGTGCGCAGCGAGGAGCCACGCAACGACGAGGAGACACTGGAAGAGGTGCGACGATTTGCGCGTGCCGTACTGCTGGCGGGTGCACCGCTGCCCGATGCGGAAGACTCCCGCTATCGCGCGCGCATCTACCGTGGGATGGCGATCACGGTCTGATCGTCGCGCACGCTGCGTCGCATGCGATCGCGGCGCAGCGTGCTCGGCCGAGCGAACGCGGAACGACTTGGTGACATTGCTAGCTTCCGCGTTCGCAGCATGCGGTGCGACGGTTGGTGCGCACATTGTGCGCATCGTCGCGTGTCGCTGCTCAGGCGAACTGTCGGTCCACGCCACGCACACCGAGCCAGATGTCCGGCCACGTCGACGACCTGCTGTTGCTGCTCGATCTCGAGCCGCTCGAAGTGAACATCTATCGCGGGCAGAACCGCGACATCGGCACCGGCCGGGTCTTTGGCGGCCAGGTGTTCGCGCAGGCGCTGGTCGCCGCGCGGCGCACCGTGGATGGCGCGCGCGAAGCACACTCGGTGCATGGCTACTTCATCCTGCCGGGCGACCTGGAGGTGCCGATCGTCTATTTCGTCGATCGCCTTCGTGATGGCACGAGCTTCACCACGCGTCGCGTGACTGCAATCCAGCATGGTCGAGCGATCTTCAACCTGTCAGTCTCGTTCCACATCGACGAGACGGGCGTGGAGCACCAGGAGCCGATGCCGTCGGCGCCGCCGGCGGAACAGCTGGTGACTGAGCTGGACCTGATCCGGGCACTCGAGTCGCGCATTCCGCCGTCACGGCGCACGGTGCTGACGCAGGATCGGCCGATCGACTTCCGGCCGGTGGTCCCGCTCGACCCGTTCAATCCCAAGCCGCTGACGCCGGTGCGTCACGTCTGGTTCAAGGCCTACGGCGAGTTGCCTGACGACCCGCTGCTGCATCAGGCGGTGCTGGCCTACGCCTCGGATCACGGACTGCTTGGCACGGCGCTGCTGCCGCATGGATTATCGCTCTGGTCACCGGGCATGCAGCTCGCCTCGCTCGATCACTCGCTCTGGATGCATCGTCCGTTTCGTGTGGACGAGTGGCTGCTCTACGCGATGGACAGTCCCGTCGCGGCGGGTGCGCGCGGCTTCGTGCGCGGCAGCATCTACTCGCGCGACGGCGCACTCGTCGCCTCGGTGGCGCAGGAAGGCCTGATGCGTCTGCGGCCCACCGAGGCATAGCCACCGCACGCCAGATCGCACGCGTCGGCGCACTATCGGTCGGCGCGTCCGCGGCGCACTCTTCCGCCAAAGCCGGTGTCCTGCAGACGCCGGCGAACGAGCTTCCGGGAGATGCATCATGTGGTCAGTGAGTCTGCGGACAACGCCTGTCGTCGTCGCGATGCTGTCGGCGCTTGCCTTGCGGCCGGTGCAGTGCTGTTTCGCGCAGGCTCGCGCGCCGCGCGCGATCGTCGTCGAGACGCTGTCCACGCCCGGCCTCCGGGCGCGCGTCGAAGTGCGCCGCGACCGGTGGGGCGTGCCGCACATCTACGCGCAGAACCAGCATGACCTGTTCTTCGCGCAGGGCTTCACGGCCGCACAGGATCGCCTGTTCCAGATGGAGATGTGGCGCCGTCAGGGCGAGGGTCGCCTGGCGGAAGTGCTTGGACCAGGCTCGGTCGACCGCGATCGGCTCGCCCGACTGTTCACGTATCGCGGCAGCATGGCGCGTGAGTGGGCGGCGTATGGTCCTGACACCCGCGCGATCGTGACGGCCTTCGTGCGCGGCGTCAACGCGCGCATTGCACAGGTGGGTGATGACCTGCCGCCGGAGTTCGGCATGCTCGGCTTTCGTCCCGAGCCGTGGAGTACCACGGTGCCACTGTCGCGGGCCACGGGCTTGAGCGGCGTCTCGAACGGCGCGAGCGAAGTGCTGCGTGCGCAGCTGATCGCCGCCCTCGGTGTCGACAAGGTCGCAGCGCTGATGCCGCCCGATCCGGTGCGCACGCTGGATCCCGCCATCGGCCTCGATCTCGCCGGCATCAGCAGCGCCTCGCTGGGCGGCTTTGCGGGTGCGTTCGCCGATGTGGCGTACGATCGTATCGAGGGATCGAACAACTGGGTGGTGAACGCGAAAAAGACCAGTACGGGCAAGCCGATCCTCGCGAACGATCCGCATCGCGTGATCACCAACCCCGCCGTGCGTTATCTCGCGCATCTCGTTGCACCGGGCTGGAACGTGATCGGCGCGGGCGAGCCCGCGTCGCCAGGCATCGCGATCGGGCACAACGATCGCATCGCGTTCGGGCTCACGGTCGTCGGCATGGACCAGCAGGACGTGTACGTGGAATCGCTCGTCCCATGTGCGGGCGAGGCGGCGACGTCGCTGAATTGCGTGAAGGTCGCCGCCGGCACGGTGCGCATCACGTCACGCACGGACACCATTCGCGTAAAGGGCGAGAATCCGCGCGTGGTGGTGCTGCAGTTCACGCCGCACGGCCCGGTAGTCTCCATCGATACGGCGCGCCGACGCGCCTTCGCCATCCGCTCGGTGCACAGCGAGCCGGGCACGGCCAGCTACCTCGGCTCGCTGGCGATGGATCGCGCGCGCAACTGGTCCGACTTCGAGGCCGCGATGACGCGTTGGCTGATGCCCAGCGAGAACATGGTGTACGCAGATGTCGATGGGAACATCGGGTGGATTGCGGCGGGGCTGATGCCGAAGCGCTCGTGGAGCGGCCTGCTGCCGGTGCCAGGCACCGGGTCGCACGAGTGGAGCGGCTTTGTGCCTGGTCGTGCACTGCCGCGGTCGTACAACCCGTCGTCGGGGTTCATCAACACATCCAACGACAACATCCTGCCTTCGGGTTACACGACTCCGATCTCGTACGAGTGGGGCTCCAGGTATCGTGCAGATCGCGTACGAGAAGTGCTGCAGCAGTCGCGCCGGTTCAGCGTCGCGGATTTCGGCCAGCTCCAGCATGACGACCAGTCGCTGCTGGCAGGCGCGCTGCTTCCTTCGCTCACGGCGGCGGCCATGCGGATGAAGCAGCAGTCATCGCCGTCGGTGCAGTTGCTCACCTCGTGGGACCAGCGCATGTCGCGCGAGCAGATGGCGCCGACGCTCTTCGCGGCGTGGGCGCCGCGACTCTACCGCCGCGCGGTGGCACGCGAGGTGCCAGCCACGGGCGGCATTGCAGCATTGCTGGCGCAGCGGCCGTCGTACCCGTGGCTGGAGTCGTATCTGCGCCGCACGCAGGGCTCAGCCGCCACGGATTCCATGCTGATCGGCGCGCTGCTGGATGCAGAGCGTGAGCTCGCGGCGCGGCCGCGCGGTGCTGATTCGCTGGACCTCACCTGGGGTGCGGTGCACACGGCACGCTTCCGGCACCCGCTGTCTGCGAAGTACGACCTGCCGGCCGCGTCGCGCAGTGGTGACGCGAACACCGTGAATGCCACCGGCGGCGCCAACTTCGCGCAGACGGCCGGCGCGTCGTTCCGCGAGGTGATCGACCTCGCGGATTTCGACCGATCCATCGTGACCAACGTGCCGGGCCAGTCCGCCGATCCGCGCAGCCCGCACTATGCCGACCTGCTGCCACTCTGGGCGAACGACCAGTTCTTCCCGCTGGTCTTCTCACGCGCACGTGTCGAGGCGGAGACGGAACGCGTGACCTGGCTGATGCCCCGCATCACACGGCGGTGACGCGGCGGCGCGGAACCCGTACCGGATGTCAGGACCGCGTGGCACATTGGCTATTTCGAAGCAGTCACTGTCGTGGCGGTGCGTTCACCGTCGAGCATTGTCGCGATGCACATGAAATCGCACGCCCCGCACGCCACCGCATCCGATGACGATGACGCGGACCTTCCCGTACTCGTCGCCGGGAGCGGAAGCACCAGCCTGCAACGGTGGGTGGACCTGCTCGCGACACTGCTCGGCCGCAACTCGCCAGCGACATTCGAGGAGCTCGCGCAGGGCGTGCCGGAGTATCGCGCAAAGGTCGAGTTGCGCGACCGTGCCGTCGACGCGGCGACGAAGCAGAAGTACGCCGAGTCGCTGAAGCGTGCGTTCGAGCGTGACAAGGATGCGTTGCGCTCCATGGGTGTGGCGATCGAGTCACATCGGGATGGCGTAGGCAACGTGGCAGGCGCGTATCGCCTGAAGCGCACCGACTTCTACCTGCCGTATCTCTGCGTCGCCGTGCCGAATGGCGCTCCGCGGTCGCCAGCGCGTGTGGACGAGTACGGGTACAAGACGCTCGAGTCGTTCCTGCTGGAGCCCGACGAACTGGCAGTGATCGTCGATGCCGCCGCGAGCGTGCGTGGGCTGGGCGATCCGCTGCTGCGCACCGATGTCGATTCCGCCATGCGCAAGCTGGCCGTGGACCTGCCGCTGGACGATGCATCGACGTCCGCTGACATCCCGCAGCAGATCGCCGCGCGCGTGCAGCCCGACGCGAAGGTGTTTGCCGAGCTGAGTGAGGCCTTGCGGCATCGCAAGGTCGTGACGTTCATGTATCACTCCATGAGCTCCGATGCGCACGACATGCGCCAGGTGGAGCCATACGGATTGTTCTTCCTCAGCGCGCACTGGTACCTGGCCGGCCGCGACGTGGCGCGTGCTGAGCTGCGCAACTACCGGCTGGCGCGCATGACGAAGGTGACCTGCAATACGAAGTCACTGCAGACGCCAGACTTCGTCGTGCCCGCCACGTTCCGGTTGCGTGAGCATGCGCAATCGCGGCAGGTGTGGGAGCTTGGTGACGGCGAAGCGACCGAGGTACTGGTGGACTTCACCGGAGACTCCGGGCCCGCGCTTGCCGCGGCGACGCTTGGCGCAACGGTGGATGATGCGCCGGCACGGCGGCGCTTCATGGTGCGTCGCGCGGACAGTTTTGCGCGCTGGGTGCTGTCGTTCGCCGGCGAGGCGCGCGTCGCCTCGCCGCCGGCACTCGCGAACGACGTGCGTGGACTGGCGCGTGCAACACTCGCCCTCTACGACGCGGATCCGGTCGCAGCCTTGGTGTCACCCGCGGTGACGATGCCGCCGAACCATGTGGCTCGGCAGAAGTGGGAGCCGCGTGGGGCCACTGCGCAGTTCCGTCGCATCCTGCTGGTGGTGCCGCAGATCGCCGATGGCGAGGAGCACAGCCTCGACGATGTCGCCAGGCGCATCGGCACGGACGTCGCGACGCTGCAGCAGGACCTGCACTCGCTGGTGTCGCGCTACGACCTGCCGGCTGGATTCATCGAGGGCGTGCAGGTTTACATCGGTGCGGACAGCGTGTCCGCACGCTCGAATCACCTGCGTCGGCCGATGCGGCTCACCGTCAGTGAGCTGTGTGCGCTGGAACTTGGCCTGGCCGTGTTGCGTGGGCAGCGACCGCCCGATGAGCACGCGGTGCTGGATCGCGCGCGCAAGCGGCTGCAGGCTGTCATCGCGCGCCTTCCCGATGATCCGACACCGGACGCGCTCTACAACATCTCGATCGGCGAATACGGTGGCGTGAATCACATGGCCACGGTTCGCGCGGCGCTGCGCACGCGCACCAGGCTCACCATCGGGTATCGCAAGTCCGGTGCGCATGCCACCGACGATCGCGTGATCTGTCCATACGCGCTGGTGGCGGCGAGCGGCATGCTCTACCTCATCGCGTACTGCGACCGCAGTGCTTCCATTCGCGTCTTCCGCATGGATCGCGTGCAGACCGCCGCTGCCACGTCAGTACCGTTCACGCTGCCGCAGGATTTCTCGGTGGACGATGTGATGCGCGACGGGCGCGTGTTCCAGGGCGGCGAGCGCGAGGTGATGGTGGTGCGCTACTCCGCGCGCATTGCACGCTGGATCGCGGAGCGCGAGGGCCGCGTGCCGGCCGCCGACGGCACGCTGGTGCTGGAACATCCCCTGGCGGATCGCGAATGGGGCATGCGGCATGTGCTGCAGTATGCCGCCGACGCCGAGGTCCTCTCGCCGCCAGCGCTGCGTGTCCTGCTGCGCGAACAGCTTGCGGAGCTGATCGCGCAGGGCTGACGGTTCGAAACCGTTGCGATGCGAGCGTCGACGTTTGTTCAGTGACTAGTGCCGAGCTGCAGCTGCTGCTGGGTGGTGAGTGCGCGGCGCGTCTCGTCCAAACCTGCGCGCAAGGTGAACGCGCGGTCACGCGTGCTGCCGCCGGTATTCGCCAGCGCGGCACGCAAGGCGCGTCGCGCATCTTCGGGGACGGCACGGCCAAGTGCAAGCAGCGCCTTCGATGCGACTTCGTAGATCGCCACGGTCGATTCGGGCTGGCCATTGTTGAACAGTGGCACACCACGCTGAATTGCGAATTCCACCAGATCCAGCGCGCCATCACCGCTGCCGACGGCGCGATCGGCCGGCAGCAGTACGCGGTCGATCACGTGAATCAGCCCATTGCTCGCGGGAATGTCGGCGATGCGCACCACGGCGTCGTTGATGCGCAGCTGGTCACCGCTGGTGCTGATGCGCAGCGACTGGCCCGCGACCGTCTCGGCCATGTTCACGGTGCGTGCCTGCGCCGCCGTCACACGTCCGGCAATTACGTGGTAAGTGAGAATCGTGCGCAGCTTTTCGCGGTTCTCGGGCCTGAGCAGGTCCTGCACGGTGCCGGCCGGAAGCTTGCCGAACGCGTCATCGGTCGGCGCAAACAGCGTGAATGGCCCACGGCCGAGCAGTGTCTCGGTGAGGCCGGCGGCATCGACGGCGGCGAGGAGTGTGGTAAACTGTCCGGCAGTCTTTGCGACCTGCGGTATGGATGGCATGCGCGTCGGGTGCTGCGCCGGCAGCTGGGCAGGCGCCGTCAGCAGGACGCCGGCGACGGCGAGCATGGTCAGCGTGGCACGTGGCGCAGGGAACCGCATTGAGAAACGCGTGGAGATGGACATGGAGCGAGCCTGGTGAGGGGGCATGGCAACGTGGAATGCCGTGCTGTTCGTTGCTCACGTGCCGCTGGATGCAGGCGAACTGTCGCTGCATCCAAGACGGTGTTCGCGGCGAACGCCTCTATTGATTCGGCAATCAGGAGCACGATGTGGAGCATGCATGGCACGGCTACGACCCGGACCGATGGCTGACATGACACGACCGTCAGGCAGCGACGGCGCGCGTGCACATCTCGCACTGGTGCCGGACGCCGTGGGTGCAGGCAGCGTACTACTCGAGCCGCTGCTGCCGCGCATCGCGGCTGGCGACGAGCGCGCCGTGCGCGACTGTGTGGCGCGTTATGGACCACTGGTCTGGTCGCTCGCGCGCCGCTGGTCGCCCGATCCGTCGGAGGCCGAGGATGCCGTGCAGGAGATCTTCATCGACCTGTGGCGCACGGCGGCGCGGTACGATGTCGCGCGCACCAGCGAGGCAGGGTGGGTCGCGATGATCGCCCGTCGTCGCCTCATCGACCGTGCACGGCGTCGTGAGCGGTTGCCGGCGATGGAGGCGATCCCCGACGGATTCGACATTGCTGACGACTCTGAACGCGACCTCGATCGGGAATGGCGCGCGGAACAGGCGCGTGCCGTGCTGCGCGAGCTGCCGCCAGCGCAGCGACGGATGCTGGAACTCTCGCTGCTGCATGGCCGGACGCACGACGAGATCGCACGTGAGACGGAAACACCACTGGGTACCGTGAAGTCGCACATCCGCCGCGGCCTCCAGCGCGCGCGTGATCTGCTGGCGGTACGGACCCGAGACGAAGCCGGAGAGACATAGTGCCGCACGACATGGAAGACGAACGACTTGGTGAACTGCTGATGCAGCGGGCGATTGGCGCGTTGAGTGCACCCGAAGCCGATGCGCTGTCGCAGGCCCTCGCGCGGCTGCCGCGGGGCGAAGTCGCACGATGGGAAGCAGCGGCGGCGGAACTCGCGGCGGCGCTGGCCGCAACCGATGCGGAGACACGCGAGCCGATGCCCGTCACGCTGGCGGAGCGTGTCATCAGCAACGGTGAAGCCCACGTGCGGTCACAGCCGCGCATCAGTGCTGCGCCTGTGGCGGCACCGGTGGTGGCATTGCGTGCGAAACGGACGTTCGGCGTGGCGGCATGGAGCGGCTGGCTGGCAGCGGCAGCACTTGCACTGTGGGTCGCAGTGCCCCGCGAGGCGAGGTCACCCGAGGTGGGCAGCCGTGAGGCACCGGTCGCAGTCGACAGCGTCGCACTGCTGCGTGATTCGCTGCTCACGCGCGACGGTGCCAGCGAGCGACTTGCCTGGACTGCCACCGCCGACAGCACCGCGCTGGGCGCGAGCGGCGACGTGGTGTGGAGCAGCCGCGCGCAGCGCGGTGTGATGCGCATCGCAGGGCTGCAGGCCAACGACCGTCGCCGGTGGCAGTATCAGCTCTGGATCTTCGACAAGTCGCGCGACCAGAAGTATCCGGTCGACGGTGGCGTGTTCGACGTGCCGCAGGGCACCGGCGAAGTCCTGGTGCCGATCGACGCGCGCGTGCCGGTGAGTGATGCAGTGATGTTCGCGATCACGGTGGAACCGGCTGGCGGAGTTGTCGTCTCCACTCGTGAGCGCGTCGTGTTGCTGGCGCAGCGAAAAAGCTGACCGGGTCAGGCCACGGCGAACGGCTGTTCCAGGCTGCGTGACTGCGGCGTGAACAGGCGGGCGCCGTTCTCGGTGATCACCATGTCGTCCTCGAGGCGAATGCCGAACTCGCCGGGGATGTAGATGCCCGGCTCATCGGAGAACACCATGCCAGTCGCCAGCGGCATGGTGTTGCCCTTCACGAGATACGGCCACTCGTGACCGTCCATGCCCATGCCATGGCCGACGCGATGCGTGAAGTACTTGTAGCCGGGGCCGAAGCCTGCATCCGCAATCACCGTGCGTGCCGCCGCATCGACCGTTTCTGCCGCGACCCCAGGTCGTGCGGCGGCCAGTGCTGCCGACTGCGCGCGCAACTCGATCTCGAACACATCCTTCATGCGTTGCGTCGCACGACCCAGCACGAACGTGCGCGAGATGTCGGAGACGTACCCCTCCACCTCGCAGCCGCCGTCGATCAGCACGATGGAGCCTTCGCGGATGACCTGCGGTGTCACGGAACCATGCGGCAGCGCCGAGAACTCGCCGACCTGCGCGCCGGCGCTGCCTGCGTAGCCGAGCTGCTTGTGCGCGGCGCGGACGAGTTCCTGGAACTGCCCCTGCGTCATGCCGTCGGTGAGGCCCTTCCATGCCGCTTCGTACGCGGCGAGCGTGACATTGCTGGCATGCTGCATCAGCTCGATCTCGTGTGCATCCTTCACCATGCGGCAGCCTGCGGTGATCGGCGTGCCCAGCGTGAAGCGCGCCGACTGCAGCGCCCGCCCCATGCCGTGCCCGTACATGAAGCGCGTGGTTTCCTCGCAGCCGATGGTGCCGGTCGCCAGGCCACGATCACGCAGCCCTTTGGCGACCAGCGCATACGGATCCTCGTCCTCCTCCCACGCATGGACCTGCGCGTCGGCGCCGAGTGGGCCGGTGCGCGCCTGCTCCATCGCGCGGCTCTCCTCGAACTTCGGCGTGACGAGAAAGGCGCTGCCTTTCACGGGTATGATTGCGGCCAGCAGGCGCTCGCTCACGCCCCACTGCATGCCGGTGAAGTATTCCATCGACGTGCCGCCGGTCAGCACCAGCGCATCCATCTTCAGCGCCCGCATCAGCTTCTTCGCCTTCTCGATACGCCCCAGTCGCTCGGCGACCGTGATCGGTGTCACGCCGGCGGTCATCGGGCGCAGCTCGCGAATGGAGGCGGGGAGCGCGTCGAGCGGCGCATCGACATCGGTGCGAACCGCCGCCGTGCCGCGCATGCCGAGCGCTGTGGCGGTCAGGGCGGCGGACGAGGCGGTGACGAACTGGCGACGTGTGGACATGGCGTGGCAGAAGGAGGACCAACCGCATGCGGCGGACTGCAACGCCCGCCCGACGAGGAAACAGCTGGACGAGAATATGCGCGGCGGACTTGCGGCGTGCACGATCGCCGGGCGTCACGCGGCGCGTCCGGTGTCCGGCACCCGCGGCGCGTTGCTTCAATTCGTACCTGACGAAGATGGTGTTCGCGCGCCTGAACCACTTCAGCATCGTGCAGGTGCCGAACTTCGAGCGGTGGCCGATTTTCGGCACCTGCGTCTGGCCGAATCGCGTGGTCGCGGGCTCGTGCGACGGCGAGGTGATCACCATGAACCTCTGGCTGCACGATTGCCTCCGGCGGATGAACGGCGCCATCGGGCGGTGAGGATCCGTCGGCCGTTGTGAGCGAGGCGGCGAGGGCGCTACACTCCAGAGAATGCGTCACGAACAGACCGTTCCGTGCGCCATCTCCCCGCCTCCAAATCGCCCATGCATCGCACAGGTCGGCTCCTCGTTGCGCTCCTGCTTCCCGCCGCCGCCGGTGCCCAGGCGACGCTCACGCCGCACCAGCGCGCCGCACGTGAGGTGTACCAGCAGCTCGTCGAGATCAACACCGTCGATTCCGTCGGGTCGGTGACGGCGGCGGTGCAGGCCATGGCGGCGCGCTTTCGCGCGGCAGGCTTTCCGGCCGCAGACATCCACATCCTGATTCCGCCGGGCGCTCCGACCAAGGGCAACCTGGTGGTGCGCTATCGCGGGCGCAGCGGCAACACCATGAAGCCGGTGCTGCTGCTGGCGCATCTGGACGTCGTCGCCGCACTGCGCACCGACTGGTCGCGCGACCCGTTTCAGCTGCAGGAGGCGAACGGGTTCTTCTACGGACGCGGCACGTCGGACGACAAGGCCATGGCGTCGATGTTCGTCGCCAACATGCTGCGCTACAGGCGTGAAGGATTCGTGCCCTCGCGTGACCTGATCCTGGCCCTCACGGCCGACGAGGAAGGTGGCGCCGCCAACGGTGTCAGGTTCCTCGTGGAGAAGCACCGTCAGCTGATCGACGCGGCGTATGCAATCAACGAAGGCGGCGGCGGCACGCTGCGTGGCGAGTCGCCGGTGTTCCACAGCGTACAGGCCGCAGAGAAGGTACCGGTGAACTTCACGCTGACCACGCTGAATTCCGGCGGGCACTCCAGCGTGCCGCGACCCGACAACGCAATCAACCAGCTCGCCGCGGGCATGGTGAACCTGTCGCGCTACACCTTCCCGGTCGCGCTCAACGCCATCACGAAGCCGTTCCTCGAGCAGACGGCGAAGGTGGAGACGCCGGAGATCGCGGCTGCGATGCGCGCCGTCGCCGCGAACCCGAACGACAGCGTGGCGGCCGCCTTCCTGTCACGCGACCCGCGCTACGCGTCCATGCTGCGCACGTCGTGCGTCGCGACGCGCATGAACGGCGGGCATGCGTACAACGCGCTGCCGCAGACGGCGACGGTGAACGTGAACTGCCGCATCGTGCCGACGTCCACGCTCGAGGAGGTGCGTGCGACCATTGCGCGCGTGGTGAACGATACGACGATCAAGGTCAGCATGACCGTCGAGAGCCGCGAAAAGTTCGGTGTCGCGCCCGATGCGATCGACCCCACGCTCCTTGGCGTCACCACATCGCTCACACGGCAGATCTGGGGTGACATTCCCGTGATTCCGACCATGAGCACCGGCGCCACCGACGGCCGGTTCCTGCGCGCCGCGGGCATCCCGACATATGGCGTGAGCGGCATCTTCTCGCTGCCGGGTGAGAACAACGCGCACGGCCGCGACGAGAAGCTGCGCACGAAGTCGTATTACGAGGGCCTCGACTTTCTCTACCAGCTGGTGAAGCAGGTCGCGGGAACGGTCGCGATGTGAGCGTGGCCGCAGGCGTGATGAATGCGCCGCACCTCGCGCTTGCCGTTCCCGCGTGGGAGTTTTCGTGCAGCCTTGTATTGCTTCCCTTCCAGGTATCGTCATGCGGCTCGTTCGCTTCTCCCCATCCATCGTTGCGCTGCTCGCGGTGACCGCGCTCAGCGCGAGCAGCGTGCTCGCGCAGCGGCAGGTTGCCGGCACCCCGCGCAGTCCGGCGGCCACGGCATACGATGCGTCGCTCTACACTGCGCCGGCTGCAACCTCGGGCGCCATGAAGTCCATGCGGTGGCGCAATGTCGGGCCGATGCGCGGTGGTCGCGCGAACGCCGTGGTCGGTGATCCGACCAAACCGTTCACGTTCTACTTTGGTGGTGTGAACGGCGGTGTGTGGCGCACCACCAACGGCGGGCAGAGCTGGGCCAACATCACCGACGGTGTCAGCGACATCTCTTCGGTCGGTGCGATGGCGATCGCGCCGTCGGATGCCAACGTGATCTACGTGGGTACGGGCGAGTCGCAGCTGCGCGAGGATCTCACGCCGGGCACCGGCGTGTATCGGTCTACCGACGCCGGCAAGTCGTGGACGAACCTGGGCCTCACCGACTCGCACCAGGTCGCCGACATCATCGTTGATCCGCGTGATCCCGATCGCGCCTACGTGGCCGCGATGGGCCATGCGTTCGGCCCGAATCGCGAACGCGGTGTCTTCCGCACGCTCGATGGCGGAAAGACATGGAAGAAGGTGCTCTTCATCAACGATTCCACCGGCGCGAACGACCTGACGATCGATCCGTCGAATCCACGCATTCTCTACGCGTCGATGTACAAGTTCCAGCGCACGCCCTGGTCCATGCAGGCAGGCGGCGGTCGCAGCGGCATCTGGAAGACCGTGGACGGTGGTGACAGCTGGACGGAACTGACCTTTCGCCCCGGCATTCCGTCGAAGCCGCTCGGCAAGATCGGCATCGACGTCTCGCCGGCGAACCCACGCCGCCTCTACGCCAGCATCGAGGCACCCGATTCCTCGGGCGGCATCTTCCGCTCGGACGATGCGGGCGAGTCGTGGAAGCGCATGAACACCGACGCGCGCCTCTGGGTGCGCTCGTGGTATTACTCGCAGGTCACGGCCGATCCGCTGAACGAGAACACGCTCTACGTGATGAACCTGCAGGTGCTCCGCTCCATCGACGGCGGCAAGAGCTTCGAGACGGTGCGCGTGCCGCATGGTGACACGCATGCGATGTGGATCGATCCGAAGGACTCGAAGCGGATGATCAACTCGAACGACGGTGGCGGCACCATCTCGTTCGACGCCGGCGCCACCTGGTCCAGCATCTACAACCAGCCCACCGCGCAGTTCTACCACGTCACCACCGACAACCAGTTCCCCTATCGCATCTACGGCGCACAGCAGGACAATACGCCCGTGGCGGTCCTCAGCCGCTCGGACGACGGGTTGATCGGCGAGCGGGATTACTACAATCCCGCCGGCTGCGAGAACGCCACGGTCGCCGTCGATCCGCGCAATCCGCTGGTGACGTATGGTGGCTGCTACATGGGTGCCTTCAGCCGCTACGATCACGGCCGCCGGCAGGAGCGCGACATCAGCGTGGGACTTCGCAACTACGATGGCTGGGGCGCCGCCGAGGTGCCCGAGCGCTTCCAGTGGACGTTTCCGGTGCTGATCTCGCCGCACGATCCGCAGACGCTCTACGTCACGTCGCAGCATGTGTGGCGCACGCGCACGGAAGGCGCGAGCTGGGAGAAGATTTCTCCTGACCTGACGGTGCACGATGCGAAGACGTTGCAGCGTACCGGTGGCATCCACGGCGAGATGACCGGCGCCGAGTGGTACGCGACGATCTATGCGTTCGCCGAGTCGCCGAAGGTGAAGGGCGTGCTGTGGGCCGGGTCGGACGACGGGTTGCTGCACCTGTCGCGCAATGGCGGCACCTCGTGGGAGAACGTCACGCCGCCCGGTTACGGAAAGTTCACGCGCACGGCCCACATCGATCCGTCGCCGCATGATCCGGCCGTGGTGTACGTCGCCGCGAACCGGTATCAGCAGGACGACTTCGCGCCGTACCTCTGGAGGAGTGCCGATTACGGAAAGACGTGGACCAAGATCGTGACGGGCATCCCGTCATCCGCCTATACACGCGTGGTGCGCGAGGATCCGGTGCGTCGCGGCCTGCTGTACGCCGGCACGGAAATCGGCGTGTGGGTCAGCATGGATGACGGTGCCGCATGGCAGCCGCTGCAGCTCAACCTGCCGCGCGTCAGCGTGCGCGACCTCACGGTGCATGGCAACGACCTGATTGCCGCCACGCATGGTCGTGCATTCTGGGTCATCGACGACGTGTCGCCGCTGCGCGAACTCTCGGCGGCCGTGATGCGGAAGCCGGTGTACCTCTTCCAGCCTGCGCCGGCCATGCTCTGGGATGGCGGTGGCTGGCAGAGAAAGGGCGCTGCGGGCGAGAATCCGCCGCCCGGTGCGCTGGTGGACTACTGGCTGCGCGATCGTCCTGCGGCCGGCACCGCCGTCACGGTGCAGTTCCTGGATGGGAAAGGCATGCTGATCCGCAGCTTCACGACGAAGACCGATTCGTCACGAACGCCGACGGACTCCGTGCCCGCACGCACCGTCGGCACCGACAGCATCGCGTACCACGCCGCTGATTCGATCCCGCGCCTGCAGCCCGGCACGAACCGTTTTCACTGGAACCTGCGCTATCCAAATGCGCGCGAGCTGCGCAACACGGTGATCGACGAGGGCACGCTCAGTGGGCCACGCGTGCCGCCGGGCACGTATACGGTGCGCCTCGTCGTCGGCCGCGACACATCGAGCCGGCAGTTCGCCGTCGTCGCCGATCCGCGATCGACGTCGAGCACCGCCGACCTCGTCGCACAGTTCGATGCCGCGCAGCGCGTACGTGGCCGCCTGAACGAACTGGTGGACCGGGTCGAGCGACTGGAGGACCTGCAGGTGCAGCTCGACGCGCGCGTGACGCAGACGAAGGACCAGGCGTACGCGAAGCAGGTGGCCGATGCGGCCACCGCGGCGCGCGTCAAACTGGAAACGGTGCGCGACCAGCTGTACGAGATCGGCTGCCATGTGGACCAGTGCACGCTGGACCAGCCAGTGCGCCTCTACAACTGGTTCATCACGCTCAACTCGCAGCTGCAACAAGGGGCGTACGCACCCACGCAGCAGCATGGCGAGATCTTCACTGACCTTTCCACCAAGCTCGATGTGCAGCTCCGCACACTCGACCAGATCGAGGCTGACGACATCGCGAAGTTCAACGCGATGCTGCAGGGACTCGGCATCCCGAGCGTGTTCGTGAAGCCGAAGCCGCCGATCAGCTGATGTGAACGTCCGGTGCGGTCAGCGCGCGTCGCTGACCGCACCGGGCACGCCGGCAAACACGAGCCGGCGGAACGTACGATCCACGTCCACGGCCTGCATGGCCTGCTCCGACGACATCCACCAGGCGATGGTGGACCAGAGCGCGCCCGTCAGGTACTCGGTCGTGAGCGTCAGCGATGCCGCGTCCGCGCCTGCGCCGGTCTGGCGCACGAGGTCGTCGCGGATCATCTCGCGCAGCATCGTGCGGATCTCCCGGCCCACGGTCACCTCGCCGCGGCGCACTGTCTGCCGGTACAGCGACGCGTGGCTTTCGAGATGCTGGAAGAACGGCAGCGTGAACGCCATCCGCTCGCCCGTGCGCTGCGCCGCGGCATGAGTCAGCCAGCGTCGAAGCCCGCCCACACTCGCCGACAGCAGGTCGTCCTTGCCGTCGAAGTGCGTGTAGAACGTCGCGCGCCCCACACGCGCATGATCCAGCAGGTTCTGAATCGTGAGCCGCTCGTAGCCGCGCTCCGACATCAGCACACGCAGCGAGACGAGCAGGGCCTCGCGCGTGCGCTGGATGCGTAGATCGATGTGCGGCGCTGACGTCGACATGCTGAAATCCTGAACAGATCGGACGTGGATGTCCGGTAACGGACAGAAATCGTCAACGTGTGCGGCGCCTCACACCCGCGGCACAGTATGCTCGACCTGCAGACCCACGACAAGGAGATCCATGTGGCGGAGCAGGTGACGACGGGCAGACTCGTGGAGTGCCGCGGCGTGTCCAGGGTGTACGAGTCGGGCGGCGAGCGCTTTCACGCATTGCGCGCCGTCTCGCTCGAGATCGCGCGCTCGGAATGCGTTGCGGTGATGGGCCGGTCGGGAAGCGGAAAGACGACGCTCATCAACCTGCTCACGGGCATCGACTCGCCGACTGCGGGTGAGATCCTGGTGCAGGGCCGCGCGGTCCACGGCATGACGCAGGAGGAACTCGCGGTCTGGCGCGGCAGCACGGTGGGCGTGGTCTTCCAGTTCTTTCAGCTGCTGCCCACGCTCAGTGTCGTCGAGAACGTGATGCTCCCGATGGACTTCTGCGATGCCTTCCCGCGTGCCATGCGCCACGGTCGCGCGATGGCGCTGCTCGAGCGGCTCGGCATCCCGGAGCAGGCGCACAAGCGGCCCGCCGACCTGTCGGGTGGCCAGCAGCAGCGCGCCGCGATCGCACGCGCGCTGGCCAACGATCCGCCACTGCTCGTCGCCGACGAGCCCACGGGCAACCTCGACTCGAGCACCGCACACGCGGTGATGGGCCTGCTCGCATCGCTCGCCGTGGATGGCAAGACAGTGCTCACGGTCACGCACGATCGCGAGATGGACCGCTACTTCACGCGCACCGTCGCGCTGCAGGACGGTGTGGTGGTGTCGGACACGGCGGCCGTCACCGCGCTCGCGTCGTGACCACGCGCTGGCGCAAGCTCGTGCGCGACGTGCAGGACGCTCCGGGGCGGCTGGTGATGATCGTTGCTGCGCTCGCGGTGAGTCTCACGGCCGTCGTCGCGATGCTCGCCACCTTCACGGTCCTGCGGCGTGAGGTGCCGCGCAGCTATCTGGCGTCGAACCCCGCATCGGCCCGACTTGAGCTCGCCGGCGACATCCCGGACGACGTGCTCCGCGCGGTGCGCGCGCGGCCCGACGTGGCCATGGCCGATGTCGCGGGGCGTGCCTCCGCGCAGCTCGTGCTGGGCGATGGCGAGACGCTGCCGGTGCTGTTGTTCGTGGTGCCGGCCTTCAGCGCGAATCGCGTGGATGCAGTGCATGCGGAATCCGCTTCCGTTTCGCCCGGCGATGGCGTCCTGATCGAACGCAGCGCACTCGCACTCACGCGTGCCACAATCGGTGACAGCCTGCTGCTCATCTTGCCGACGGGTGGCCGACGACGCGTCCGCATCGCAGGGACGGTGCACGATCCGGGCGTCGCGCCGGCATGGCAGGAGCAGGTGATCTACGCCTATGCCACGCAATCGACCATGCAGGGGCTCGGCGAACCGGTCGCGCTCGACCAACTGAAGCTCGTCGCACGCGACAGCACGGCACCGACCGCGCTGATCGATGCGATGGTTCACGACATCACCGACACCCTCGCCTCGCAGGGTCTTGTCGTTCGCGGGGCACAGGTGCCGCCCGTGCGACAGCATCCACACCAGCCGCAGATGAATGCGATCATCGTGATGCTGCTCATGTTCAGCCTTCTCGGCATGGTGCTGGGCACGGTGCTCACCGCGACGGTGATCAGCGGCATGCTCGCCCAGCAGGTGCGCCAGATCGCGATCATGAAGGCCGTCGGCGCACGATCGGCACAGCTGCGCACGATGTACCTCGCGCTCGTCGGCACGCTTGGCGTCGTCTCGGTCGGCATCGCGCTGCCGCTCGGTATCGTGGCCGGGCGCGGACTGGTGATGGTCGTGGCGAAGTTGCTCAATCTGCGCATCGAAAGCCTGGCGCTGCCCTGGTGGGTGTTCGCGAGTACGCTGCTGCTCGGAATCGTCGCGCCGATGCTGGCGACCTTGCTCCCCGTGCAACGTGCCACGCGGCGCACCGTGCGTGAGGCAATCGACGATCATGGCGCACGCACGACGTCGTCGAACGCGGACTGGATGTCCACGCTGCTGGCGCGGCTGCACATTCGCGACATCGCGACCACACTCGCAGCGCGCAACGCCGTCCGCCGGCCCGGCCGGCTGGTGATGACCGCGGGGCTGCTGGCCGGCGCCGGCGCAATGTTCATTGCGAGCTTTGACCTGAAGGCGGCGTGGGAGGAGAAGGTCAGCAGCGCCGCGCGCGATCGCATGTACGACCTGGAAATTCATCTGCGTGAGGCCGTCGCGGACTCAGTTCTCGCTCGCGTGAGCGCATCGTTGCCGGGCGTCGATGTGATCGAGAACTGGAGCGCGACCGGTGCTGTTCGCGTGATCGGAGGGGACACGTCGAGAATTGGTCGTGTGCACGCGGATGGCGGTCACGGCGCGCTGACCTTCCGTGCGGCAGTGCCGGTCACCCGCCTGATTGCGCATCGCATGACGGCTGGCCGCTGGCTCCAGGCTGGCGATACCAATGCCGTCGTCATCAACAGCATGGCGACTGAGCTCATCTTCCCTGACGTCACGGTCGGCGCACGCATCACGCTGCGTGTGAACGACAGTACGCGCACGTTCGTGGTGGTCGGGCTGATGGCCGAGTCGCTCACGCAGTCCACGGCGTATGTGACCGCGGCCACGTTCGGGGCGCACACTGGCATGTCGTCGCGAACCAGCACCATCCGGGTCCGGCTGCGCAGCCGCGGTCGAGAGGCAGTGGCCACCGGCGCTCGCCGCGTGACGCAGGCCCTCGAGACGTCAGCCATTCCCGTGCGACGCGTCGTCACGTCGACACGCATGGCGGCGGCACAGGGCGGGCATGTCTACATCCTGATCGCGGCCCTCGCGCTGATCGCCGTCGCGATGGCCATCGTGGGACTCATCGGCCTCACATCAGCCCTCGGCATTTCCGTGCTGGAACGGACGCGCGAGTTCGGCGTGATGCGCGCGATCGGCGCCTCCCGCGCCATCATCGTGCGCAGCGTGCTCGTGGAGGGCCTCTGCATGGCGCTGCTCAGCCTCGTGCCCGCGCTCATCGTTTCGCGCGCGCTGTCGCGAGTCGTCGGCGGCGTACTCGCGTCGGTCGCACAGCAGGATCTCGTGCTCTCGCTCTCGGTGTCTGGCGTGGTCACCTGGTCGGTCACACTCTGCATGGCCGCTGCCGCCGTCAGTGCACTCCCCGCCTCGCGCGCCGCCGGATTGACGGTGCGCGAGGCCATCACGTCTACCTGAAGCGGAACGCACATGTCACGTCGCACCATCGCCGGGATCGCCGGCATCACGGCACTCGCCCTCGTCACTGTGTGGGCCGCACGATCGTTTGACCTGCTCGCACTGCTGCGACGGCTGCACGGCATGTGAACCAAGGTGCGACATGTGTCGGCGTGAACGCCTCGGCGAGATCGATGAGCGTCACACGCGGCGTCCGCCGCGCCTCAGGACGCTCGCAACGTCGTGAGGAACTCCGACACACGCGGCAGCCCCACCTCCAGGTTCCGTTGCGCGTTTGCGTACCCTACGCGCACATGCCCCTCCATCTCCATCACGCTGCCGGGCGTGAACATCACGCCGACCTCGTTCACCAGTCGCACGCACAGCTCGTACGACGGAATTGCGACGTCGTACTTCACCAGCGCCGTGGTGCCCGACTTCGGCTTCACGTACGACAGCCCCGGATCCGCCGCGATCCACGCGTCCAGCAGGGCGAGGTTGCCGCGCAGGATCGCGCGGTTGCGCGCCAGAATCGCATCGCGATGCTCCAGCGCAATCGACGCGAACAGGTCGTCCATCATGCCGACGCTGATGGTGCTGTAGTGTCGGTGCACCGTCACGTCGCGTATCAGTGACACCGGACCCACGATCCAGCCCAGTCGCAGGCCGGCCAGCGAATACGCCTTCGACATGCTGCCCGTGCTGATCCCCTGCTCGTACAGGTCCGCCATCGAGGTCGTGAAGCCGCTGCCTTCCAGGTCGATGCCGCGGTATACCTCGTCGCTCAGCACCCAGGCTCCAACCGGCCGCGCGATCTCGACGATGTCGCGCAGCATCGCCTCGTCCATCAGTGAGCCGGTGGGGTTGTTCGGGTTGCTGAACACGATCAGGCGCGTGGTCGGCGTCACCATCGCGCGCAGGCGATCGAGGTCGGGCAAATAGCCGTCCTCCTCACGCAACTCCAGACGCTCGACGCGTGCGCCGTAGCTCTCCGGAATGGAGTAGTGCTGCTGATAGGCGGGCACGAACGAAATCACATGATCGCCCGCGTTCACCAGCGTCTCGTACACCAGCGTGTTCGCACCAGCGGCACCATGCGCAATGCTCACGTTCTCGCGCGTCTGCGATGTGAACAGCGACGCGACCTGGTCCCGCAGCCGGTTCGATCCCTCGATTGCACCGTATGTCAGCTTCAGCGACTGCAGCTCGGCCATGACCGCATCGCCGCGGCCCGAGATGGCCAGCAGCTCGTGCATGTGCAGCGAATCCACGCAGGTCTCGGCGAGGTTCAGCTCGCAGTGATCCTCGTACGTGTCCATCCACCGCTCGACGCCGAATTCCTTGATGTCCATGATCTGGGTGCTGAAGTGGTGACGTGTGTGCCAATGGGCGTGACGACGTGCGTTCTTGCGGAGCTGGTCAGCTGACGGTGGCGTCGTGTTCAATGAGGTCGAAGATCGCCTTCGCCATGGCAATGTCCTCGAGGCCAAGCCCGATCGAGCGGAAGAAGCGGTGTCTGTCGTGATCCGGCACTGGTGCGCGGCCCGTGAGCAGCTCGCCAAGGTCGGCCACGAGCTTCGACGCTGACCAGTCCTCGTTCGCTGCGGCCAGCACCATCTCGCCAGCGCTCATCGGCGTGACGGTGCGATCGTCGCAATAGACATCCATTGAATGCAGGCTCACGGGCGGCACCTCGTGCGCGTGCACCGCATTGGTGCTGATCGACGTGATGAGCGCGCTCGTGACCAGGTCGGCGGGATCGAGCACCGGTGTGGCCGACGAGGTGCAGAGCATCACCACATCGGCGTCGCGCACCGCCTCGGCCACCGATCTGCAGATGCGCAGGCGCGGATCCAGCGCATGCAGTACGTCCTGCCGGTCCGGCGCGCGCATCAACGTGCGCGAATGCACCCGGATCTCGCCCCAGTCACGCAACCCGCGCACCTGACGCAGGTGCGCCTGCGCCACCGCGCCGCTGCCGATGATCGCGAGTCGCGTCGCAGCCGGTCGCGCCAGCAGCTGCACGGCCAGTGCGGTCGTGGCCGCGGTACGCTCCGTCGTGAGCTGCATCGCATCGCAGAGCATCAGCGGCCGACCGGTCTCCATCGACATCAGCGTCGTCCACGCCGTCACCAGCGCACCACCGGGCCGGGTGATGTATGGCGACAGCTTCGCCCCGAACACCTGCTGCGCTTCCAGCACGCCGAGGTAGGTGATGAAATCGCCCCCGCCGCCGGGAAAGAGCGCGAGCGTCTGCGGCGGCTGCACCGCGCGGCGGTCGCCCAGCGCGCGAAACAGGGTGCGCATCACCTCCAGCGCGTCGATCCGTGGCATCAGCTGCAGCACGTCGCGCGCCTCGAGCACCTTCACCGCGTTCGTCATCGCACGCTCCAGCCGTGAGGCACGTCCGCCCGCCGGACATCGGATGCTTGTATCGGAACGCGCAAGATAGGGTTGCCGAGCCTGCTGCGGGACCCGCGTCACCACGACCTTCGCATGTCGGCGTTCGCCACTCGGCGCCCTCGGTTGCCGAGTGCGTGACCCGTCGCGTCGCGCACGGCGCGATGGTGCGTCACGTGGCATCATTCCTCGCATGCGCTTTCGACTCCTGCTTCCGCTCTCCGCCACCTGCGCCGTGCTCGCGCAGGCCCAGGCGCCCAACTCGCCGCCGCTGCCCGCCACGCTGCTGCGTGACCTCGCCGGCCGCGTGACTGCTGTCACGCCGAAAGTCGTCGGCTGGCACCGCGACTTGCATGCGCACCCGGAGCTGAGCGGCGTCGAGGAGCGGACCGCGGGTGTCGTCGCCGCACACCTCCGCGCGCTCGGGCTCGAGGTGCGCACCAACGTCGCGGGCGCATTCGGTGTCATCGGCATTTTGCGTGGCGGCAAGCCTGGTCCATCGGTCGCGCTGCGCGCCGACATGGACGCGCTGCCGGTCACCGAGCAGACCGGCCTGTCGTACGCGTCGACGGTCACCACGCAGTACAACGGACGGACAGTCGGCGTGATGCATGCGTGCGGCCATGACTCGCACACTGCAATCCTGATGGGGGTGGCGGAAGTGCTGAGCGGCATGAAGGCGACGATCCCGGGCACCGTGACCTTTCTCTTCCAACCTGACGAGGAGGGCGCAGGCGGGGCCAAGCGAATGCTCGATGCGGGCGCGTTCGACAACCCGCGTGTCGAGGCCGTGTACGGGCTGCATACCTGGCCCGGACCAACCGGCACCGTCTCCACGCGCAGCGGCGGCATGATGGCCAGCATCGATGGATGGCGCGTCGTCGTGCATGGCAGGCAGTCGCATGGTGCGCAGCCATGGCGCGGCATCGATCCCATCGTGATCGGGGCACAGATCGTGAACGACCTGCAGACCATCGTGAGCCGCAGCGTCGACCTCACCGCAGGACCGGCCGTCGTCACGGTCGGCGTGTTCAACGGCGGCGTGCGCGAGAACATCATTCCCGACAGCGCGGTGATGTACGGCACGTTTCGCACGTTCAACCCCGCCGCTCGACAGACCGTCGCGACGCAGATCCGGAAGATCGCGACCGGCATTGCAGTCGCCGGCGGCGCCACGGCCACGGTCACCATCACCGACGACGGCTATCCGCCCACCGTCAACGATCCACGCTGGTTCGGCCGCGCGACCAACGTGCTGCGCAACACTCTTGGCGCGAGCAACGTGCTGGAGAGTCCACCGGCGATGCCGGGTGAGGATTTCTCGATTTTGATGCAGCGCGTGCCCGGGCTCTTCATCTTCCTTGGCGTGACACCGCGCGGCACCGATCCGCTCACCGTGCCGGCAAATCATTCGCCGCTGTACGTGGTCGACGAAGCCGCATTTCCCACCGGCATCACCGCACTCGCCAGCCTGGCACTCGACGCGTTGCTCAACGGCGTGCCCAGGCTTGCACCGATACCCTGAGTGACACATTCGCACCGCGTGACGCGTCGTGCACTCGTCGCCGCAACGTCAGTGATGATCGGATTCATTCTCGCCGGCTGCCAGCCGCCGCGTCAGGCGGGTGTCGTCTCTGCCGTGAAGCCCGGCGTGCCATACGGCGAACCGCATCGGCCGCAATATCACTTCACGCCGCCTGCCAAGTGGATGAATGATCCCAACGGCATGGTGTTCTACGACGGCGAATATCACCTGTTCTATCAGCATCATCCGGAAGGCACCACCTGGGGTCCCATGCACTGGGGCCACGCCGTCAGCACGGATCTCGTGCGCTGGCAGCACCTGCCCATCGCGCTCTATCCCGACACGCATGGTCTGATCTTCAGCGGCAGCGCAGTGGTGGACTGGAAAAACACCAGCGGCTTCGGTGTCGGCGGCAAGCCGCCCCTCGTCGCGATGTTCACATACCACGACATGGCCATGGAGAAGGCAGGGAAGTCCGACCTGTTCCAGACACAGGGTCTCGCCTGGAGCAACGATCGGGGTCGCACGTGGACCAAGTTCGCCGGCAATCCCGTGATCCCCAATCCGGGGCTGCGCGACTTCCGCGACACGAAGGTCATCTGGCACGAAGCTTCGCAGCAATGGGTCATGGTGCTGGCCGCCGGTGATCGGGTGCGGCTCTTCACGTCGCCGAACCTCAAGGCGTGGACACAGGTCAGTGAATTCGGCAGCGACGTCGCCGCGCACGGCGGCGTGTGGGAGTGTCCCGATCTCTTCCCGATCCGCATCGAGGGAACCAGCGAGACGCGCTGGGTGCTGCTGCTGAGCATCAATCCCGGCGGGCCGAATGGTGGCTCGGCCACGCAATACTTCGTCGGCAATTTCAACGGTACCACGTTTTCGCTCGACCCTGATTTTGCGAAGGGCATCGGAGCGGCGGGCAAGGAACCCGAGCGCGGTGTGTGGCTCGATCATGGTCGCGACAACTACGCCGGCGTCACCTGGTCCGACGTGCCAGCCTCCGACGGCCGTCGCCTCTTCATTGGCTGGATGAGCAACTGGGACTACGCGCAGGTCGTGCCCACCGAGGCATGGCGCAGCGCGCTCACTGTGCCGCGCGCCCTGTCGCTGCATCGCACGCCCGCCGGACTGCGCATCTTCTCGACGCCAGTGCAGGAGCTGCGCCTGTTGCGCGGCGAGACCGTGTCGCTCACCGCACAGCGCGTGACCAGAGTGCTGCCGTTGCGCATACCGAAGGGTGGCTCCGCCGCCGTGTCGGAACTCGACCTCGAGTTCTTCACATCAAACGCAGCGGCCTCGAATTTGGCGCTCGAGCTGTCGAATGCAGCCGGCGAGACCTATCGCATTGGCTTCGAGGCGAGATCAAGGCGCTTCTACAGCGACCGCACGGCGCTGCCGAAGGCCTTCTCCGACAAGTTTGCGAGCACGGTGCACTACGCGCCGCGCATCGCCACCGACTCGGTGGTGCGGATGCACATCTACATCGATCGCGCCTCGATCGAGCTCTTTGCCGATGGCGGCGCGACGACACTCACGGACATCGTCTTTCCGTCGCAGGACTTCACCCGCATGCGCCTCGTGAACACCGGCCCTGCCACCCGCCTGCGCTACGCCACCATCTCCGCGCTCCGGTCCATCTGGTGATGAACGTGACGTAGTGCGCCTTTCTGCCGCGCCTGTGTCGCGTCGGCCTTCGCCGCGCCTACGTCGCGTCGGCCTTCGAGGCGGCGACATCCGCTGTCTCTTCCGCTCCTCGTTCCGCAGCGAGCACTGCGGCTTCCTCGGCGGCCGCTGTCTCGTCCTTCGTGCGTCCATCCGTCATCTCCAGCGCCACGGCCGCCGCCTCGTGCGCGGGCAATCCCTCGGTGCGCGCCGTGTATTCCAGCTCGTTCACCACATCTGCCTCGCGCTGCTTCTCCTTGTCGGGTGTCTCCGTCTCGCCCGGCAGCGCGACGCGCAGTTCCTCCAGCAGCATCAGTGCAGCCGCTGCGACCGGAAGCGCCAGCAGCGCGCCGACCACACCATACAGCACACCGCCCGCGAGCAGCGCGACCAGCACCACCGATGACGGCAGGCGCAGCGAACGACCATAGAGCAACGGGATCAGGAGCCGGCTCTCGACTTCCTGGTACACCACGATCAGCCCCAGTACCGTCAGCGAGATTACCGGACCCAGTGGCAACGTCGCCAGCAACGCGGGCGCCAGCAGCAGCAGTCCACCGATGTACGGCAGGACATCCACCAGTCCCGCGAACACCGCAATGGGCAGCGCACTCTCTACGCCCACGACCCGCAGCAGCACGAACATGAACACGCCCATCAGCGCGCTCGTGATCACCTGGCCGCGAATGTATCCGCCGACGATGCGCTCCAGATTCAGCAGCACGCGCGAGAGCGGGATGTGATGCGTGCGCGGCACGAGTGCGTAGAGCGCACCGCGCAGCCGGTCACGATCCAGTATCACGTAGAGCGACAGCGAGATCGCGCCGACCGCATACGCCATGATCTCCAGCGTCCTTACCGACGCGCTCAAGGCGACCTGCGTCGAGTTGCCGAGTATTGCGCCGTAGTTGATGCGCCGCAGCGACTCGGCGAGCGGTGCGGTGAAGCGGCGCCCGTCGAGCCATTGTGCCAGCTGCTCGCGAAGCACCGGCTCCCGCTGCAGCAGCTCCGCGCCCTGCGCCACCAGTGCCGGAAAGGTGAGCGTGCCAAGCACGACGGCCACGATCACCAGCACCGTGAACACCGTGGCAATGGCCAGGCCCCGTCGCCAGCCGCGCGCCTCGAGGCGTTCCACGACCGGATTCAGCGCACCCACCAGCATCAGTGATGCGATGGTCATCAGGATCACGGGCACCAGCTTCACCAGCGCCCAGCAAGTCGCAATGACCAGCAGCAGCGTGAAGAAGGTGCGCGCCGTGATCTCGATCCGGTGCAGCCGTGCGGGTGCGCGCGTGACAGCATCACCCGGCGCGGACCCACTCTCCACGACTCCATTGCTCTGCACCTGCGCAGGTCCACGCACCGCCACGTCTGCTCCCGTCTCGAAAGGTCCTTGCCGCGCTACCCGACCGGGACGCCGCAGCATTCCGGGGCACGAGTGCAAGTGACACGCCAAGCGCGGCAGCCGCGAGCGACGAGTTCAGCGCCCAAGGTACATGCCTCGAGCGTCCTCGTCGATGCGTTTTCGCCCGGGCACTTTCATACGCCTCAGAACGTGACGCTCAACCCACCCGTCTGCTCCACGCGGACTCCTTCCGAGCCGCTCCGTCGCTGGTCGAAGCGGAAGCGAGCCTCACCGCGGAGCGAGACGCGATCCGACAGCACGATGCGCACGCCCGCCGGGAACGCCATCGTCGTCCGCACGTACTCGTCGCCACCCTCCTCGTTGCGGAACACCAGCCCCGCCGCAATACCCACGTAGGGCTTGACCACCTGCCACGGCACCTCGGCGCGCAGCCCCACCGTGCCCGTCGCCAGCTGCAGCGTGCGCGAGTCGGTCGGCACGGTGCCATTCTCCAGCCGGTCAATCGACCCGATCGCATACGACACCCCCACCTCGGAGCGCAGCCAGCGACGCAGCCGCCAGTCCGTTCGCAGCGCCGCCATGGGCAGGTGCACACCGTCGTCCTGACTGCGCAGTGCGCCGACCGACATGGTGATCTCGCGATCCGGCATGCGGTCGCGTCGCTCGACGCTGATGCGGACGGCGCGGATCGAGTGGGTATCGCGGTCGCGGTCGCGGTCACGTTCCCGTTCGCGGGCACGCTCCCGTTCCCGCTCTCGCTCTCGTGTGGACGATGATTGCGCGTGGCCGAGCGATGGCGCGAGGGTCAGTGCGCAGAGTGCGGCGAAGAGCAGCGCTGGACGTGGCAGGTGCATGGAGCCTCCGGATGTGAATGGATCGGGATACTGATCAGAGACACCGAGGCGAGGCGGTGGGTTTACGGCGACGCCAAGAGCTGGAGCGGAAGGCATGTGTCCGACGATCGCCGCGTCACGGCTTCGATTGCTGGTTCAGTTCCTTCCACCCACACTCGGCCCGTGCAGCCGGATCATGTCGGTCTGAAACTGCGCGATGAGCGCGTCGCCGAGCGCGTGGAGTGTTTTCCTGATCTGTCGTGTCTGCGCGCCATCTGTGATGGACGTCGACTGCAGAAGCCAGTATCTGTCGTTCGTGCTGCGGCTGATGGGCATTTCACCGCCAGGTGTGCGTTCGCCGCCTGCATGAACCGCTTTCACACGGAGCACGAGGCCATAACTACCGTCTCCCTTGCCACCCCGCTGGCAGGCGCATGGGCAGCACGCCCGGAACAGGCTGCCATGCCGTGGCATACCCGGGGGAACCCCAAACAAAGCGCCCCACCGGATTCGGCAGGGCGCTTTATTGCTTCGCGAAGTTGTTGCACAGCTCCCGAGGAGGGACTCGAACCCCCGACCCGCTGATTAACAGTCAGCTGCTCT
>ENA-OFCX01000032-OFCX01000032.1-metagenomes-genome-assembly--contig:-NODE-32-length-71059-cov-4.999479_pt1 | contig 71059 bp, 72 predicted proteins | sample MGYA00153384_OFCX01 | MGnify analysis MGYA00153384
CGGGTCGTGGAAACAACCGCTCGGCGAGGGCGATTTCGACGGTCGCGGCAAGCGCCGCATCGGCCTCGGCCAGATTTTCGGCGCTCGTTGCCACTGCGACCGGATCGAGCCAGTCGGCGTCGGCCAACAGCTTCCTCAGCCGCGCGCGGTCGTAGCGGTCGTCGCGGTTGCTGGGATCGTCGATACTTGCCACCCCCGCCGCCGCGACAATTGCCGCCAGTTCACTGCGTCGCCAGCGGAGCAGCGGGCGACCCGCGATTTAGCCGCATAATGACGGTTTCTAGCTGGTCGTCGGCATGGTGCGCCGTCGCCAGCCACCCCAGTCCCTGCGCGAGGCGCCATCCGTTCAACGCTTCGTAGCGCGCGGTGCGGGCATTTGCCGACACATTGCCGCGCCGCCCGACCGTAACCACCAGCGTCGCATGGGGGACGCCAAGCGCGGCGCATGTGCTGGCGACGAGATCGGCCTCGCTGCCCGATTCCGCGCGCAAGCCATGATCGACCGTGGCGGCTTCGAGGCAACCGGGGAAAGCTGCACGGGCAAGAAGCAGCATCGCCATGCTGTCGGGTCCGCCCGATACGGCAACGCCCAGCCGCAATGCCCCGCCTGCGCCGGTCAGCCGTTCGACATCGTCCCGGAACCGCGCAACGACGTCCGCAGAGAGCGCCTCAGGCGGCGCATTTGGCGTCGGCACGGCCCTTGGCGGCGCGCGCCTTTTGATCGGCGGTAAGTTTGGCGGCGTAGACATCGCTAAGCTCGACGAACACCTTGCAGGCGTCGGCGGGTTTTTTCAGCCGGACCAGCGCCTGTCCCAGCCATGTCAGGCTGTCAGCAGCGCGCTCGCCGCGCGGCGCTTTTTGGTAATTGTCGTAGAAGGCCACGCTGGCGAGTGCGGGTTTGCCTTCGTCGAGATAGGCGCGCCCGAGCAGGTTCTGGGCATAGCTCCAGCGCTTGGCCGTCGCCGGATATTTGGCGGTGAATTCTTTGAGCTTGGCCTGGGCGAGCCGCATCCGGTGTCTGCGGCCCATGGCGAAGGCGTGCGCAGCCTGACCGACGCCGCGCTGGCCGGCTTCGTTCACGACCCCGAAGAAGACACGCCCGAAGATGGTGGCGCGATCCGACTGGCCGTGGCGGGCCGTCCCAACGTGGGCAAGTCGACCCTGATCAACACGTGGCTGGGTGAGGAGCGCCTGGTGGCATTCGACCAGCCCGGCACCACGCGGGATGCGATCAGCGTGCCGTTCGAACGCCACGGTCAGAGTTTTGAATTGATCGACACGGCCGGCCTGCGCCGCCGCGGCAAGGTGTTCGAGGCGATCGAGAAGTTTTCCGTCGTCAAAACGCTGCAGGCGATCGCTGGCGCAAACGTGGTGCTGCTGTTGCTCGACGCGACCCAGGGCGTGACCGATCAGGACGCCCACATCGCCGGCTACATCCTGGAAAGCGGGCGCGCTGTGGTGCTTGCCGTCAACAAGTGGGACGCGGTCGACGACTATCAGAAGCAGACGCTGCAGCGTTCGATCGAGCAACGGCTGGCATTCCTGAAGTTCGCTCCAGTGATGAATATCTCGGCCATCAAGCGCCAGGGCCTCGGTCCGGTGTGGCAGGCGATCGCCGACGCCCACGCTTCAGCCATCCGAAAAATGCCGACCCCGGTGCTGACCCGCCTGCTGCAGGAGGCCGTTGAACTGCAAGCCCCTCAACGTGCGGGGGCGTTTCGGCCCAAGTTGCGTTACGCCCACCAAGGCGGAATGAACCCGCCGATCATCGTGATCCACGGCAATTCGCTCGACCACATCTCGAGCACCTACAAGCGCTTTCTTGAAGGGCGCTTCCGGGAGCATTTCAAGCTCACCGGCACCCCCCTGAAGATCGAAATGCGATCGTCGCGCAACCCGTTCGACGACAAGGCTTGACGGGACTCCGCCGGTGGAAGAGGGCATTGCCCTGATGAACGCCTTCGCTAAAGAACCCTGTGATAACGTCGACGCTCAATGACCAACACGGAGCATATCGTGAGTAACAAAGGCCAATTGCTGCAGGATCCGTTTCTGAATTTGCTGCGCAAGGAGCATGTCCCTGTGTCGATCTATCTCGTCAACGGTATCAAGCTTCAGGGTCACATCGAATCCTTCGATCAGTACGTGGTTTTGTTGCGAAACACGGTCACGCAAATGGTCTACAAGCACGCCATCTCGACGGTGGTGCCCGGTCGCGCCGTGAATTTCCAGGCTGCTGAAACAGCCGAGCCGCAGCCATGACCCAAAAAGCATCCACAGGCGCTGGGCAGTCTGCGCCTTGAAAGCCGCAGAATCGGGCTCGGCGACCGGACCAGCCGGTCCGGCGCGTGCCATTCTCGTTGGCGTCGACTTCGGCGGCCGCACGCACTTCGACGCGACGCTGGACGAACTGGCACTGCTGGCCGAGTCGGCTGGAGACGTCGGTGTGGCGCGTGTCATTGCCCGCCGCAAGGCGCCCGACGCAGCGCTTTTCGTCGGTTCAGGCAAGGCGGATGAAATCAAGGCGCTGGTGCAATCGTTTCAGGCTGAAGCGGTGCTGTTCGACCAAACGCTCTCGCCCGCCCAGCAGCGCAACCTTGAACGCCACCTGGGGGTGGCGGTGGCGGATCGCACGATGTTGATCCTTGAGATTTTCGGCGAGCGGGCGCAGAGCCACGAGGGCAAGCTGCAGGTCGAATTGGCGCGGTTGCAATACCTGTCGACACGACTGGTGCGTCGCTGGAGCCACCTGGAGCGACAGCGCGGCGGCATCGGCAACCGGGGCGGACCCGGCGAGGCGCAGATCGAGCTCGATAAGCGGATCATTGGCGAGCGGATCAAGGGCGTGAAGGGCCGGTTGGATCGGGTCAAGAAGCAGCGTTCAACGCAGCGTCGTTCCCGCGAGCGAAACCAGACCTTTCGCGTCTCGTTGGTCGGCTACACCAATGCCGGCAAGTCGACGCTGTTCAACGCTTTGGTCAAGGCCCGCGCTTTTGCGGCCGATCAGTTGTTCGCCACGCTCGATACGACCACCCGGCAACTGTTCCTCGAAGAAGCCGGTCGCTCAGTGTCCTTGTCCGACACGGTGGGATTCATCCGCGATTTGCCCCACAAGCTGATCGAGGCTTTTGAGGCGACCTTGCAGGAAGCCACCGACGCCGACTTGTTGCTTCATGTCGTCGACTGCGCCAGCCCGGTGCTTGATGAACAGATGGCCGAGGTGCAACGCGTGCTGCTTGAGATCGGCGCCGAGCACATCCCACAAGTGTTGGTGTTCAACAAGGCCGACAAGCTCGAGCCGAGCCAGCGACCCAGGGCACTGAGCGACATGTTCGACATCGACGGCGGCAAACGGGTATCGCGCGTGTTTGTCAGCGCGCTCGACGGCACGGGCATGGACCTGATTCGGCACGCCATTTCGTCGGCCATCACCGCTGAAGCAGCAGCAGCCTTGAAGCCGGACGAATTGACCTTAGATTCCACCACGTGAGCGTGCGTAACGTTGACGGTTATCCCGCCACGTTGAGACCAACCTCCCGCAGCCAGATTCCACTTCACATTTCATGATCATGAGTCCACCGAAACGTCATTTCCATCGCGGCTTTGCCGCACGTCTGCGGGAAGCAGCGAGCGCCGCGCGAGCGCTGGCAAGTGGCTTGCGCGACACGATGACGGGTCGGTCGCGCGTACGCACTGCCCGGTCGTTCCTTGCAGGGGCTGAAGTGCATTTAGCCACCGGCGGTCGTGGCGATGGACCGCCAGATCTGGACGAACTCTGGCGCGACTTCAATAAAAAGCTCGGGGGCTTGTTCAACAACAAACCAGGCGCGCCGCGGCCAAATGGTTCGGGTGACAACAATGGCGGGCCGAGTTTTCAGCCCGACATGAAAAGCGCTGGTATCGGCGCAGGGTTGATCGCGGGTGTGGCAGTTTTGATCTGGCTGGGCAGTGGCTTTTTCATTGTGCAAGAAGGCCAGCAGGCCGTCGTCACCCAGTTCGGTCGCTACACCCACACCGTCGATGCCGGTTTCCAGTGGCGCTTTCCGTATCCCTTTCAGGCTCACGAGTCGGTCTCGGTGACGCAGTTGCGCTCGGCCGAGGTGGGCCGGAACGCTGTGACACAGTCGACCGGTCTGCGCGAGTCGTCGATGTTGACGCAGGACGAAAACATCGTCGACATCCGCTTCACGGTGCAATACCGGCTGAAGGACGCCCGTGCTTACCTGTTCGAGAACCGCGCACCCGATGAAGCCGTGACGATGGCCGCCGAGTCCGCCGTGCGCGAAATTGTCGGCCGCAGTGTCATGGACTCGGTGCTGTACGAGCAGCGCGATGCGATCGCCACCGATCTGATCAAGTCGGTGCAGGCCCAACTGGACCGCCTCAACGCCGGTATTCTGGTTGTCAACGTGAACGTGCAAAGCGTGCAGGCACCGGAGCAGGTGCAGGCCGCGTTTGACGATGCCGTCAAGGCCGGCGCCGACCGCGAGCGATTGAAAAACGAAGGTCAGGCTTATGCCAACGACGTGATTCCGCGCGCGCAGGGCACGGCCGCCCGCTTGCGAGAAGAAGCCGAGGGCTACAAGGCACGTGTGGTGGCGCAGGCCGACGGTGACGCTCAACGTTTCAACTCTGTGTTCACAGAGTTCCAAAAGGCGCCAGGAGTGACGCGCGATCGGCTCTACATCGACACGATGCAGCAGGTGTATTCGAACGTCACCAAGGTGTTGGTGGACAGTCAGGGCAATTCAAACCTGCTGTACCTGCCGCTGGACAAGCTGATGCAGCAGGCTGGTGCCATGACCGGCGCCGCAGCGGCCGCAACCACTCCCGTGGCACCGACGCCGGCCGAGACCACGCCTCCCGCCACCGGGGCCGTCGATGTGCGATCACGCGATGGTCAGCGCACGCGCGACCGCGATGGTCGTTGAGCCCAGCAGGAAATTTCACCCATGAATCGAATCGGTATTTACGCTGCGGCCGCCTTGGTCGTGCTGATGGTGGCGTTTTCCACCTTGTTCATCGTCGACCAGCGGCAGTTCGCTGCGGTTTATTCGCTCGGCGAGATCAAGGAGGTCGTCACCGAACCCGGACTGAAGTTCAAGTTGCCACCGCCGTTTCAAAACGTGGTGTTCTTGGACCGCCGTGTACAGACCCTCGACAGCGCCGAGACCCGGCCGATTTTCACGGCCGAGAAAAAGAGCCTGGTAATCGACTGGCTGGTGAAGTGGCGCATCACCGATGCCCGTCAGTTCATTCGCAACAACGGCACCGACATGCGCAACCTTGAAAGTCGGCTCAGCCCGGTGATTCAGGCGGCCTTCAATGAGGAGGTGACCAAACGCACCGTGCAAGCCATGTTGGCGACCGACCGGGAGCGTGTCATGCAGGGCGTGCGTACGCGCCTGACTGACGAAGCCAAGGCATTCGGCATCGAGGTGGTGGATGTGCGGATCAAGCGCGTCGATTTCGCGCCGGCGATCACGGATTCGGTGTATCGCCGCATGGAATCGGAGCGCAAGCGGGTCGCCAACGAACTGCGCTCCACGGGCGCGGCCGAGGCTGAAAAGATTCGCGCCGATGCGGAGCGCCAGCGCGAGGTGATCGTTGCAGAAGCGTACCGGGACGCCCAGAAGATCAAAGGCGAGGGCGATGGCAAGGCGTCGACGTTGTATGCCGATTCGTTCGGGCGCGACCCACAATTCGCACAGTTCTATCGCAGCCTCGAGGCTTACCGAGCGGCCTTCCGCAACAAGTCCGACGTGATGGTGATGGATCCCAACAGTGAGTTCTTCAAGGCAATGCGGGGCAACGCGCCGGCGCCTTCGAACGCTGTTCGGAAGTAGCCTTCTGGAGTCCGCAGAGTTCTGGGAACTGCTGCTTGGCGCGGCGGCGTTGATGCTGGTGCTCGAGGGCATGTTGCCGTTTTTCAATCCAGCCTCGTGGCGTGCCGTGTTCGAGCGGGCGATCAAAATGAGCGATGGGCAAATCCGCACTATCGGCCTGGCCAGCATGCTGGCTGGGCTCGTCTTACTGGTGCTGTTCTGGCGTCGTTGATCGGCTCGGGCAGCCGGGTGCTGCCGGTACAATCTTTTTTTGAATTCGGGCTGTCTGACATGTCTTCCGCTTGGCTGCTGCCCGAGCATCTGGCCGACGTTTTGCCCGCGCAAGCACGGCATATCGAGGAACTGCGACGCAGCCTGCTCGATGTCGCACGTGGCTTCGGCTGCGAACTGGTAATGCCGCCACTGCTTGAACACCTCGAGTCGTTGCTGTCCGGTACGGGCCGCGCGCTCGATCTCAAAACATTCAAACTTGTCGACCAGTTGAGCGGCCGCACCCTGGGTGTGCGCGCCGACAGCACGCCGCAGGTGGCGCGCATCGATGCGCACCTCCTCAATCGCACTGGAGTGACTCGGCTTTGCTATTGCGGGCCGGTGCTGCACACGCTGCCGTCGGGCATGAACCTGACCCGCGAACCTTTGCAGTTCGGCGCGGAGATCTTCGGCCACGGGGGCTTGGAGGCCGACCTCGAGGCGCAGGACCTGCTGCTTGACTGCCTTCATGCGGCGGGCTTGAGAGATCTGCTGCTCGATCTGGGTGATGCGCGCGTGGTCGCCGCGGTGCTTGCCGACGAGCCGATGAGCCCGGTGCGGCGCAGCGAGATTTATGCCGCCCTGGCCATCAAGGACGCTGCTGCCGTGCAGTCATTATCGAAGGCTCTTGCGCGCGAGGTTCGGGATGGGCTGCAGTTGCTGGTGTCGTTGTACGGCGGTTTCGACGTGCTCGTGCGGGCTCGTCGGCATTTGCCAGACCGACGGGAAATCACCGCGGCCCTGGATGATTTGCAAAGCCTTGCCAGCCATGCGCAGCTGACTCATCCCGGGGTCCGGATCGGCTTCGACCTGGCCGACATGGGCGGCTACGCGTACTACAGTGGTGCCCGCTTCGCGGTCTTTGCGGCCGGCAGCAGCGACGCCGTGGCGCGCGGCGGTCGTTACGACGAGGTCGGAGCGGTGTTCGGTCGCAGTCGGCCTGCGGTCGGATTCAGCCTCGACCTGAAGCAGTTGGCGCTGCTGGCGCCGCAAGGTCGACCGCGCGGAGCAATTCGCGCGCCGTGGACCGGTACCGCATCGTTGCGGGCGGCCGTCCGACAGCTGCGCGAGCAGGGCGAAATTGTGGTCTGCGCGCTGCCTGGCCATGAACACGAAGGGCAGGAGTACGACTGCGACCGCGAGCTCGTCGGCGAGCAAGGGCAGTGGCGCGTGCAGACGCTGTGATCGCACTGGGTGCGCAAACCAGACATTGGACCTTGGTCGACATGCAAACAACAACGAACGCCAGACAGGCCAAGGCCGGCCCTCCAAAGGGCCGCAACGTGGTGGTCGTCGGCACCCAATGGGGCGACGAAGGCAAGGGCAAGGTGGTCGACTGGCTGACCGACCACGCGCAGGCGGTGGTGCGATTTCAGGGCGGACACAATGCCGGCCATACGCTGGTCATCAAAGGCGTCAAGACGGCTCTGCAGTTGATTCCGTCCGGCATCATGCGTGACGGCGTGGCTTGCTACATCGGCAATGGCGTGGTGGTCGATCCGAGCCACCTGCTGATGGAAATTGAGCGCCTCGAGGCGATCGGCGTTGAAGTCAGGTCGCGCCTCTTCGTCAGCGAATCGTGCCCGCTGATATTGCCGTTCCACGTCGAGGTCGACAAGGCGCGCGAGGCGCTGCGCGAAAGCAGCGGCGCCGGCAAGATCGGAACCACCGGCAAGGGCATTGGACCCGCTTACGAAGACAAGGTCGCGCGGCGCGCGTTGCGGGTGCAGGACCTCAAGCACCCCGGGCGTTTCGCCGCCAAGCTGCAGGAGCTGGTGACGCTGCACAACCATGCGTTGTCGGGTTATTTGCATTCGACGGCACTCGAGTTCCAGCCGATCTACGACCACGCCATGCAGGTCGCGAAGGCTCTGCGGCCGATGATGGCCGACGTCGGCTACATCCTGCACAACGCGCACCGCAACGGCGCGAACATCCTGTTCGAAGGAGCGCAAGGCACGCTGCTCGACATCGATCACGGCACTTATCCGTTCGTGACCTCCAGCAACTGCGTGGCCGGCAATGCCTCGGCCGGTTCCGGCGTCGGACCCGACCTGCTGCACTACATCCTGGGCATCACCAAGGCGTACACGACCCGCGTCGGCAGCGGTCCGTTCCCGACCGAGTTGCCGATGGACGCGCCGGGCACGGTCGGGCATCACCTGTCCACGGTGGGTCAAGAACGCGGCACCGTGACAGGCCGGGCGCGTCGCTGTGGCTGGCTGGACGCCGCACTGCTGAAGCGGTCGATCATCATCAATGGCGTTTCGGGTCTGTGCATCACCAAGCTCGATGTGCTGGACGGGCTGGCCGAAATCAACGTCTGCGTGGGTTACGAATTGGCTGGGCGGCGCATCGACATCCTGCCTCTCGATGCCGATGAGATCGCAGCCTGCGTGCCGATCTACGACCGGTTCGAAGGGTGGACGCAAAGCACGTTCGGCGTGACCGACTGGGACAAGTTGCCATTGAACGCACGACGCTATTTGCAGCGGGTGCAGGAATACATCGGTGCGCCGATCGACATGGTGTCGACTGGGCCCGATCGGGATCACACCATCTTGCTGCGCCATCCCTATGACACGGCGACCGCCTGAGCACACCCCGACCTGTGGCCGCGCCGACTCCGAGGAAATCACATGCTGACCGACGATGGCAAACACCTCTACGTGTCTTGGGACGAGTACCACATGCTCACCGAGCGTCTGGCGCTGAAGATTCATGCGTCAGGCTGGGAGTTCGATCAGATCCTCTGCCTGGCTCGGGGCGGAATGCGGCCCGGCGACGTGTTGTCGCGTGTCTTCGACAAGCCGCTGGCAATCATGTCGACCAGTTCGTACCGCGCCGACGCAGGCACTATTCAGGGGCGGCTCGACATGGCCAAGTACATCACGCTGCCGAAGGGCGAGCTGGCCGGTCGCGTGCTGCTGGTGGATGATCTGGCCGATTCGGGCATCACGCTGCGCGCGGTGGTCGACCGGTTGCGCAGCATGCCAGCCATCCGCGAGCTGCGCTCGGCAGTGATCTGGGCCAAGGGAGTCTCCAGTTACATGCCCGACTACCATGTCGAGATGTTGCCCACCAGCCCGTGGATTCATCAGCCGTTCGAGGAATACGACGGCATGCGGCCCGACGGCCTGGCCAAAAAGTTCGTCATCTGACGATCTACAGCGTCCCGGTGCGACTTCACGCCCAGCAATTTCGGCGGCCTTGACGTTGGTCCTGAACGACGCGACTTGCCGGCTCAGCCGGGCAAAAAAAAGCCAGCACCGAAACGCTGGCCTGGATGTGCTGTTTTCGAGCAACCGCTTGCAAGTTACCCGTGCAGTTTGCCTTTGCAACCTGCTTTTACTCTCACCGTCTTGGTGCCCAGGAAGGGACTCGAACCCCCACGGAGTTACCCGCTAGTACCTGAAACTAGTGCGTCTACCAATTCCGCCACCTGGGCTTTTCAGGAAGTTTTGGATCCTATCATCAAAAATCAAACCAACCCCAATCCGTCCACCATCGGCGCCGAGCTGATGAGTGAAGTCGAAGGCACCGTGCAGGGGCACCGCGACGGGCATGGCTTCGTCGTGCGCGACGACCGGCAGGCCGACGATCTCTATCTGTCCCCGCAGGAAATGCGCGCGGTGTTGCACCGCGACCGGGTCAAGGCGCGCGTGATCCGTTATGACCGCAAGGGCCGTCCGGAAGGAAGGGTTCTTGAGATCCTTGAGCGACGCAAGGCGCCGATCATCGGGCGACTGCTGCACGAAAGCGGCGTGTGGCTGGTCGCGCCCGAAGACAAGCGCTACGGACAGGACATTCTGGTGCCCAAGAACGCCATCGCCAATGCGACAGCGGGGCAGGTGGTCGCGATCGAACTGACCGAGCCGCCGTCGATGTATTCGCAGCCGGTCGGTCGAGTCACCGAGGTGCTCGGTGAGATCGACGACTCGGGCATGGAAATCGAGATCGCGGTGCGCAAGTACGAGGTGCCGCATCGCTTCTCGCCGCAGGCGCTGGCTCAAGCCGCGGCCCTGCCCGACAAGCTGCGCAGCGCCGACCGCGGCCAGCACCTCGACCTGACCGACGTGCCGCTGGTGACGATCGACGGTGAAGACGCGCGCGACTTCGACGATGCCGTGTATTGCGAGCCCGCGGTGGTGGGCAAGGGCGCCACGCGAACGAAGACACCCAACGGTTGGCGTCTGATCGTCGCTATCGCCGACGTCAGCCATTACGTCAAGCCGGGTCAACCGCTTGATCTGGATGCCTACGAGCGCGCCACCTCGGTGTACTTTCCGCGCCGCGTCATTCCGATGCTGCCCGAGAAACTGTCCAACGGGCTGTGTTCACTGAAGCCGAACGAAGACCGTCTGGCGATGGTGTGCGACATGCTGGTGACGGCTGCTGGCGAAGTGCACGCCTACCAGTTCTATCCGGCGGTGATCAACTCGCATGCCCGCTTCACGTACAACGAAGTGGCCGCCATCCTGACCAATACGCGCGGCCCTGAAGCCGCCCGCCACGAGGTGTTGGTGCCGCACTTGCTGCACCTGCACGAGGTTTACCGGGCATTGCTGAAGCAGCGTGCCAAGCGCGGCGCGGTCGATTTCGAGACGGTCGAGACACAGATCGTCTGCGACGACAACGGTCGCATCGAGAAGATCGTTCCGCGCACCCGCAACGAGGCGCACAAGCTGATCGAAGAGGCGATGCTGGCCGCCAACGTCTGTTCGGCCGATTTCATCGAACAGGCCAAGCACCCGGCGCTGTTTCGCGTGCACGAAGGCCCGACGCCCGAAAAGCGCACCCTGCTGCAAAACTACCTGAAGGCGCTGGGCCTGGGTCTGTCGATCAGCGACGCCCCCAAGCCGGCCGAATACCAGGTGATCGCCGCGGCCACGAAGGACCGTGCCGATGCGACGCAGATCCACACGATGCTGCTGCGTTCGATGCAGCAGGCCGTCTACACCGGCATCAACGCCGGCCATTTCGGGCTGGCCTACGAGGCCTACACGCACTTCACGAGCCCGATCAGACGTTATCCCGACCTGCTGGTGCACCGCGTCATCAAGGCGCTGCTGGGCGGCAAGCGCTATCACCTCATCACCGGCGCCGTCGCCGAAGGCCCCGTCGGCCGCCGCACGGTCAAGCCGGCCAAGAGCACTTCGGCCGAAGGCGAGCAATGGGAAATCGCCGGGGCCCACTGCAGCACCAACGAGCGGCGTGCCGACGAGGCTTCGCGCGACGTCGAGGCATGGCTGAAATGCCGATACATGCGCGAGCGACTGGGCGAGGAGTTCAGCGGCACGGTCAGCTCGGTCACCAGCTTCGGGCTGTTCGTGACGCTCGACGCGTTGTACGTCGAAGGCCTCATTCACATTACGGAACTGGGCGGCGAGTACTACCGCTTCGACGAAGTGCGGCAGGAACTGCGCGGCGAACGCAGCGGGGTTCGGTACACCGTCGGCTCGCGCGTGCGGGTGCAGGTCAGCCGGGTCGACCTGGACGGTCGAAAGATCGATTTCCGGATGATGCGCGACGGGGAAGTCGAGACCAACGCGCCGACGCGAGGTCGCCGCGAGAAGGCCGGGGAGACCGACAAGACCGGTGGCGTGGCGGCGGAACTGGCCTCGGTGAAGGACGCCGACCGCGTGGCCCGGCGCGCGACCAAGAGCGGCTCGCGTGGCAAGTCCGGCGCGCATCCGGTCAAGTCTGCCAAAACGACGGCGCGCGGCGCTGCGGCGGGCAAACCGGCCGGCAAGCCGGGGAAGCGGCGCTGACCGATTCCCTGGGTTTCAACTTCCACGAGGGCGCTTTCATGACGCTACGCTTTGACGGCCGGGTGGCCCTCGTGACCGGGGCGGGGGGTGGGCTGGGTCGCGAGCATGCGCTGGCGTTGGCGGCGCGCGGAGCCAAGATCGTGGTCAACGACCTGGGCGGCGCCGTCGATGGTCTGGGCGCTGGCGCCACGGCCGCGCAGGCGGTGGTCGACCAGATCGTCGCGTCCGGCGGACAGGCGCTGGCACATTCCGGCTCGGTGACCGACGCGGCCGCGATGGTCGACATGGCAGAGCAAGCCATGCGCGCCTGGGGTCGTGTCGATCTGCTGGTGAACAACGCCGGCATTCTGCGGGACCGAAGCTTCGCGAAGATGAGCCTGGACGATTTCCGGCTCGTCGTCGATGTGCACCTGATGGGCGCGGTGCATTGCTGCAAGGCTGTCTGGGAAATCATGCGGGCCCAGAACTACGGTCGCATCGTGATGACGACATCGTCGTCCGGCCTGTACGGCAATTTTGGCCAGGCCAACTACGGCGCCGCCAAGATGGCCTTGGTGGGCCTGATGCAGACCTTGGCGCTGGAGGGCGCCAAGCACGACATCCGCGTCAATTGCCTGGCGCCCACCGCGGCGACCCGGATGACGCAGGACCTGCTGCCGCAGGAGGTGCTGAAGCTGCTTCAGCCCGCCGCGGTGACACCCGGCCTGCTGGCGCTGTTGGCCGACGATGCGCCGACGCGGATGATCCTGTGCGCCGGTGCCGGTGCCTTTGAGGCGGCCCATGTGACGTTGACTCAGGGCGTTTTCATCGGCTTTCCCGACGACGCTGCCGAACAGGTCGCTGCCCGGTTCGGCGACATCACCGATCGAAGCGGCGACAGCGTACCGGCCAGTGGCTCGGTGCAGGGCACGCAGGAAGTGGCGCGGGCATCGCACGCGCTGGGTTGAAACGGTTCAAGCCTTGGGCGGCGTGCCCGCCTGCAGTCGTCGGTGCAGGCGCTCGATCAGGTCGCCCGCCCGCAGCGGCCCGCCGGGTTGCGGGTCGGCCGCAGCGCCGTGTTCTGCCACCGCCTGAGCGGCGACATCGATGGTGAGACCGCCGCTGGCCTGCGCCCACAGCGCGCCCAGCCAGCCGGCCAGCACGTCGCCGGTGCCGGGGCTGGCCAGCGCTGCATTTCCCGTCGCATTGATGATCGGCGTGCTGCGCGGCGCAGCGATGACGCTGCCCGAACCTTTGAGCACCACCACGGCCTGCAACCGGTCGGACAGCTCACGCGCGGCGTGGAGCCGATCGGCCTGAACCTCGCTCGTCGTGCAACCCAGCAGGCGCGCCGCTTCGAGCGGGTGAGGTGTCAGGATGGTGGCTTTGCCTCGCGCGGCCCGGGCGCGCAGTTGCATCGCCAGACTTGAGTCGCCGGCGAGTTGATTCAAGGCGTCGGCATCGAGCACCAAGCGCGCCGTCAGACTCAGCAAGCGGGGCAGGGCGATGCGCACCACGTTGCCGCCTCCGCAGCCGCAGACCACCGTGGTCTGTGCCAGCAACTCCGGTGGACCGTTCCACCAGGCCGGCCGAAACATCAGTTCGGGTCGCAGCGGATCGTGCGTGGTGCCGTCATTGTCAGATCCGAGCAAGCTCAGATAGACCCGCCCTGCGCCGCCGGCCAGCGCGGCGCGACCGGCCAGCAGCGCGGCGCCGGCCATGCCGGGTGCTCCGCCGACGATCGCCACGTCGCCAAAGCTGCCTTTGTGTTGCCCATGCTGGCGTGGCGGTCGCAGCGACGCGTCGTCGCGCGGCAGTCCCTGCAGCCAAGCGCTTGCTGCCTCGACGACGGCTGGCGCGCTGCCCAGGCGGTCCAGCCAGACGGTGCCGGCGCGCTCGCGACCGGCGCCGGTGTGCAGCCCGGGCTTGAGCGTCAGCAACGCAAGCGTGTGTCGTGCCGTGATGCAGTCATCGCCCAGCGGCTGCCCAGTGTCGGGGTTCATGCCCGAGGGCAGGTCGATCGCCAGCACGCCGCAAGGCAGCCGGTTCAGCGAGCGCATGCATTCGGCGATGGCGCCTTCGGGCGCACCACGCGCGCCGATGCCGAGCAGGCCGTCGATGGCGAGGTCGTCACGCTGCAGAGGGTCTGGCTCGACGAGGTTGATGCGCACCCCCGCCGACCGGGCCTGGCTCAGCGCATGGCGAGCATCGGCGGGCAACTTGGCTTCATTGCCGAGCCAGACCACGTCGACCTGCTTGCCCCAGCTCAGCAGGTGGATCGCCGCTTGCAGGCCGTCGCCGCCGTTGTTGCCAGGCCCGGCCGCCACCCGCACGCGCCGCGCGTTCGGGGCCAGCGCCAGGGCCAGCCGTGCCACCGCCAGACCCGCGCGCTGCATCAACGCGTGCGCAGGCAAGACAGTCATCGCTTGGGCTTCGATCAAACGGGTGGTCGCTGTGTCGTGCAGCGCATGGGCGCCGGGCAAGCCGGTGACGCGCTGCATGTCAGGAACGCCGCTGCCGGTTTGGACGAGTCCACATACGAATGAGCATAAACCCGCTGCGCTGCCTCTGTGGCGTCGCGGTTTCAGCGCATCGACCGGGCCAGCGCCGCCTCGATGGCCAATGACACGTCGAGCACCACGTCGTCCTGCAGCGCGCCGTGCCACACCATCAGACCGACCGGGAAATCGCCCGGCCGATGGCACGGCAGCGACAGCGCGCAGCCGTCCAGCATGTTCACGACCGACGTGTTGCGCAACAGCAAAGCGTTGGTCTCGAAGAAGGCGCGGTCATCGCCGAGCAAGTTCTGCAGCGGTGGTGCGACGATCGGCACGGTGGGGCTCAAGAGCGCATCGAAACCGGCGATGGCGAGCGTCATGCGCGCGATCCAGGCGCGTCGCGCGGCCACCAGATCGATGTAATCGGCGGCGCTCATCGGCTCGCCGCGCCGAATGCGCAACGCCACCCGCGGGTCGTAGCGCGCTTCATGGGCGGTTAACAGCTTGCGGTGCCAGGCCCAGCTCTCGGCTGCCGACGGTCCCCCGGTGGCGTTGATGTCGGCCAGTTCAAGCAGCAGCGGCAGCTCGATCTCGTCGATGCGGGCGCCTTGTAGACGCAAGGTCGCGATCGACCGATCGAACGCGGACGCGACGGGAGTGTCCAGGCTGTCCAGCATCAGGCGGTTCGGAACAGCCAGCCGCAAGAAGGTCACTGGCCGCTCGGCCAAACGCGCGGTGCGCGCTGCCAGCACTTCGTGCAGCAGCACGGCGTCGCGCACCGACCGCGTGATGGCGCACACGGTGTCCAGCGAAGTCGACAAAGGCACGACGCCTTCCGCGGGTGTCAGCCGGGCGGTGTTCTTGAAACCGACCAAGCCCTGCAACGCCGCGGGAATGCGTATCGAGCCCCCGGTGTCGGACCCCAGCGCCGCCCAGACCGCGGCGGTCGCCACTGACACGGCTCCACCCGAGGTGGAACCGCCGGGAATGCGCGGCAACGGGTCGAGCAGCGCGGTCGCCGGGTTCGCCGGCGTGCCATGGTGTGGATTGATGCCGACCCCTGAAAAGGCGAACTCGCTCATGTTGGTGCGACCGAGCAGGGCAGCACCGGCCTGTCTCAGACGCGCCACCGCGAGGCAGTCGCGGACGGCTGCGGGCTGCGCGGCCAACACGGTCGACCCGGCCGCGGTGACCTCGCCCTGCACGTCGAACAGGTCCTTGACACTGACGGCCAGACCAGCCAGCGCAGGCAGTGGCGCCGCGCTGGCGCCGAGGCGATCGACCGCGTCGGCCGCCACCGCGGCGGCGGTAAAGCGGGTGCTGATAAAGGCGTGTCGGCAGGCTGGTGCGAGCGCGGCCGTGACCGATGCCTGCAGCAATTCGCTTGCCGAGCGGCGCCCGCTCGCAATGTCTGCACGTGCGGCGATCAGGTCAGGCGTCATGGGCTGATACAATTGACAGGCTTTGCCGGTAGTGCATGTTGTGCTTCAAAGCAGCATCACGCCGACAGATCAATCGCGAATCCGGCTGACGAAAGGTGTTGCCAGGCGCATGGTGTGCGGTTGCAGTAGATAAACGCTGTAACCGGGCCAATCCAGGTGATTCGAGTCGGATTCTAGAACCAACCTTTGGAGTCCTCATGACAGTAACAATGCGCGAAATGCTGGAAGCCGGCGTCCACTTCGGACACCAAACCCGCTTCTGGAATCCCAAGATGGCTCCCTATATATACGGGCATCGGAACAAAATTCACATCATCAACCTCGAGAAGACGCAACCGCTGTTTCTCGACGCCATGAAATTCGTGCGCCAGCTGGCCGCCAAGCGCGGCACGATTTTAATGATCGGAACCAAGCGCCAAGCGCGTGACGTGATTTCGATGGAGGCGCAGCGGGCCGGCATGCCTTACGTCGATCAGCGTTGGCTCGGCGGCATGATGACCAACTTTAAAACGGTCAAGGGTTCGCTGAAGAAGCTCAAGGACATGAAGGCGCAGATCGAGGCAGGAACCGAAATCCGCATCAAGAAGGAAGCGCTGATGTTCGAGCGCGACCTGCTGAAGCTGGAAAAAGACATCGGCGGCATCCAGCACATGAACGCGTTGCCAGACGCGATGTTCGTGATCGACGTCGGCTACCACAAGATCGCGATTTTGGAAGCCAAGAAGCTGGGTATTCCGATCATCGGTGTGGTCGACACGAACCACTCGCCGGAAGGCATTGACTACGTCATTCCGGGCAACGACGACTCGTCAAAGGCTGTGGCGCTGTACGCGCGCGCCATTGCCGATGCGGTGCTTGAGGGCAAGGCCAATGCCAGCAACGAGGTGGTCCAAGCCGTGGCAGCCGAAGGCGACGAGTTCGTCGAAGTCAGCGAATCCGTTTGACGCCCACCGGTTCGACCTGCTCCTTTCTGAAGCGGGTCCGGAAAGGGGCTGGATCAGCCCCTTTTTTCAATCGAGCCTGATGGGGCTGTTGACAGCACCTGCCACGCGACTCACGGAGATTTGAAAAATGCCCGCAATCACTGCAAGCATGGTCGGCGAACTGCGTGCCAAGACCGATGCGCCGATGATGGAGTGCAAGAAGGCCCTGACGGAAGCAGGCGGCGACATGGAGCGAGCCGAAGAACTGCTGCGCGTCAAGCTTGGCAGCAAGGCTGGCAAGGCCGCATCGCGTGTGACCGCTGAAGGCGTGCTGGCGGCGTCGATGCAGGGTCGAACCGGTGCGCTGATCGAGGTCAACTGCGAAACCGACTTCGTTTCGAAGAACGATTCCTTTCTCGCCTTCGTGACTGCAGCGGCCGATCTGGTGGCCCGCCACAACCCCGCCGATGTGGCCGCGCTGTCGGCGCTGTCGCATGAACAAGACAGCTTTGGTCCGACCCTTGAAGACGTGCGCAAAGGCTTGATCGGCAAGATCGGCGAGAACATCGCGATCCGCCGTTTCAAGCGGTATGCGGACGGCGGCAAGCTGGCGAACTATCTGCACGGCACGCGCATCGGGGTGATCGTTGAATTCGAGGGCGACGAGAGCGCTGCCAAAGACGTGGCGATGCACGTCGCGGCAATGAAACCGGTGTCGCTGTCGGCTTCGGAAGTTCCGTCGGCCTTGATCGACAAGGAACGGTCGATCGCCTCGCAGAAGGCAGCCGAAGATGCAGAAAAAGCCAAGGCCGAGGGCAAAGCGCCGCAGTCTGCGGAAATCGTCTCGCGGCGTGTCGAAGGCTCGGTGCAGAAGTATCTGAAAGAAGTCAGTCTGCTCAATCAGTCCTTTGTCAAAAACGACAAGCAGACGGTCGAGCAGATGTTGAAGGAGCGTGGCACCAGCGTCCACGGATTCACGTTGTACGTGGTGGGTGAGGGCATCGAAAAGCGCGTCGACGATTTCGCAGCCGAAGTGGCGGCACAAGTAGCGGCCGCCAAAGGCGCTTGACTCAGACCGCACTGAGGCCGGGCGGCTCGCGCTTAGACTTGCCCGGCGTCGCGCCGCTCGCCCACGACCGAACCAGGAGTTCATGTATGCCCGCTTACAAGCGCATCCTGCTCAAGTTGTCGGGCGAGGCCTTGATGGGCGACGATGCCTACGGCATTAACCGCGCCACCATCGTGCGAATGGTGCGCGAAGTGCAGGAGGTGACCAAGCTCGGCGTGGAGGTGGCGGTCGTGATCGGTGGCGGCAACATCTTCCGCGGCGTCGCGGGAGGCGCGGTCGGGATGGACCGCGCCACGGCCGACTACATGGGCATGCTGGCGACCGTGATGAACGCGCTTGCGCTTGCCGATACGATGCGGCAAGAGGGCATGACGGCGCGTGTGATGTCTGCGATCGCGATCGAGCAGGTGGTCGAACCATATGTGCGGCCGAAGGCGTTGCAGTACCTTGAAGAAGGAAAGATCGTGGTGTTCGCCGCCGGCACCGGCAACCCTTTCTTCACGACTGACACGGCAGCCGCCTTGCGCGGCGCCGAGATCGGTGCAGAGATCGTGCTGAAGGCGACCAAGGTCGATGGCGTGTACAGCGCCGATCCGCGCAAGGACCCGACCGCGACGCGCTACGCGCAGATCACCTTCGACGAGGCGATCACGAAGAATCTGCAAGTGCTGGACGCGACGGCCTTCGCGCTGTGCCGTGACCAAAAATTGCCGATCAAGGTGTTCAGCATTTTCAAGCCCGGTGCGCTCAAGCGCGTCGTTTTGGGTGAAGACGAGGGCACGCTGGTTCACGTCTGAACCAGACCTGTTTGCGCGAGCCAGACCACAACGAGTGTGCCCATGAGCATTGCAGACATCAAGAAGACGGCCGACCAGAAAATGGCCAAGTCCATCGATTCGTTGAAGAACGAGTTGAACAAGATACGCACCGGTCGCGCTCATCCGGGCATCCTCGATCAGGTTCAAGTCGACTATTACGGAGCGTCGGTGCCGATCAGCCAGGTCGCCAACGTCACGCTGCAGGACGCGCGCACGATCAGTGTGCAGCCCTGGGAAAAGGGCTTGGCCGCCAAGATCGAGAAGGCCATCCGTGAAAGCGACCTGGGGCTCAATCCGTCCAGCCAGGGAGATCTGATCCGCGTCCCGATGCCGGCGCTGACCGAAGAGCGTCGCCGCGACCTGAGCAAGGTCGTGCGCCACGCCGGCGAGGAAAGCAAGATCGCCGTGCGCAGCGTGCGGCGCGATGGAAACGACCACGCCAAGCGTCTGCTCAAGGACAAGGCGATCACCGAAGACGAGGAGCGCCGTTCGCTCGACGAACTGCAGCGGCTCACCGACCGTACCATCGCCGAAATCGATCGCCTGATTGCCGCCAAGGAAGCCGAGATCATGGCGGTTTGACGCGACGACCCGACCGTGAACTCATCCGCTGAATTCAAGTCGGCTGTGCCAAAGCACGTGGCGATCGTGATGGACGGCAACGGCCGCTGGGCCAAGAAACGTTTCATGCCGCGCTTCTACGGTCACAAGCAAGGTGTCGACGCAGTGGTGCGCACCGTGCTTGCGTGTGCCAATCGTGGCGTCGAATACCTCACCGTGTTCGCGTTTTCATCCGAGAACTGGAAGCGTCCGACCGAAGAAGTGTCCGGCCTGATGGGGTTGGTGCTGATCGCCGTTTCCAAGTATCTGACCAAGCTCGCCGGCGACGGTGTGCGCATCCGGGTGATCGGCGATCGCAGTCTGGTGTCCTCGAAGCTGCGTGAAGCCTGGGACCATGCGGAGACGACGACCCGCGACAACCAGCGCATCACCTTGACGGTGGCCTTCAGCTACGGCGGACGCTGGGACATCGTGCAGGCGTGCCGTCAGGCCATGCAGGCCGGCGTGGCGCCAGAAAACCTGGATGAAGCCGTCTTAGGTCGGTACATGGCGTTGAGCTATGCGCCCGACCCGGACCTGTTCATCCGCACCGGAGGTGAGTTTCGCATCAGCAACTTCCTGCTCTGGCAAGCCGCCTACTCCGAGTTGTTTTTCACCGAATGTCTGTGGCCCGATTTTGGTGAGGCCCAGCTCGACGAGGCTTTGCTCGAGTTCGCGCGCCGCGACCGGCGCTTCGGCGGCGTCAAGAACGTTGAACCCAGCGTGCCCAGCGCTGCCTGACCATGCTCAAGCAGCGTGTGATGACGGCCATCGTGCTGCTGGCGTTGTTGTTGCCCACACTTTTCGCTGCATCGACCTGGCCGTTCGCCCTGCTCACGCTGGCCCTGATTGGCGCTGCGGGTTGGGAATGGGGGCGACTGAACGGCGCTGGTTTCGCGGCCCAGGCGTTGGGGCTGGCGGTGGCGCTCGCCTGCGCTGCAGCGTTGTGGGCCGGCTGGACGCAACGAACCGCCGAACCGCTGGGGTGGTGGCTGGCCGCCGGCGCCTGGGTGGTGGGCAGTGCGTGGGCTTTGCGCGGCGGGCCGGCGGCGTGGGCGCGACTGGCGGTGCCAGTGCGCTGGGCCCTGGGTCTGGTGCTTTTGTGGACCGCATGGCTGGCGCTGGCCAAGGCCAAGTCGGTCGGTGTCAACTTCATCCTGTCTGTCTTTTCCATCGTCTGGGTGGCCGATATCTGTGCCTATTTCGGCGGGCGCGCCTTTGGCAAACGCAAGCTCGCGCCGTCGATCAGCCCGGGCAAGAGTTGGGAAGGAGTGTGGAGCGGCATGCTCGGCGCCGTGTTGCTGGGCATGGCCTGGGTCTGGTTCGAGCGCGAAGGTTCAACGCAGTCGCCGAGCCTGTTCGGTCACCTGCTGGCGCGCGGCGGTACACCATTGTTGTTGGTCGGCGTCGTGTTCCTGACCGCGATGAGCGTGGTCGGCGACCTCTTCGAGTCGCTGGTCAAGCGCAGCGCCGGGGCCAAAGACAGCAGCGCTTTGCTGCCCGGCCACGGTGGCGTGCTCGACCGGGTGGACGCGCTGTTGCCGGTGTTTCCGATCGCGCTGGCCCTGATGTCCATTTGAAATGAATTCCGCCACTGCCACACCCCGACTGCGCGTCTGCCTCCTGGGCGCCACCGGCTCGATTGGCAACAGCACGCTGGACGTGCTGGCCCGCCATCCCGATCGCTTCGAGTTGCATTCCCTGTCGGCGCACAGCCGCATCGACGACCTGTACGCGCAGTGCCTGCGCTGGCGACCCCGTTACGCCGCGGTGGCGGACGCCACACAGGCGCGTTTTCTGGGCGAGCGTTTGAAGGCTCAGGACATGCCGACAAAGGTCGTGCACGGTCCACTGGCGTTGTGTGAATTGGCAGCGCATCCGGATGTCGACGCGGTGATGGCAGCCATCGTCGGTGCCGCCGGGCTGGCACCATGCCTGGCGGCGGCGCGCGCGGGCAAGCGCCTGTTGCTGGCCAACAAGGAGGCGCTGGTGGTCGGTGGCGCGCTGTTCATGCAGGCTGTGCGTGATGGGGGGGCCAACCTGTTGCCGATCGACAGCGAGCACTCGGCGATCTTTCAGTGCCTGCCCGAGGACCGCGACAGCTGGCCGTCTCGCATCGACCACATTCTGTTGACCGCTTCTGGCGGACCATTTCGAACGCGTGATCCGTCGACCCTCAGGGACGTGACACCGGACGAAGCCTGCGCGCATCCGAACTGGGTGATGGGCCGCAAGATTTCGGTCGACTCTGCCACGATGATGAACAAGGCACTCGAGGTGATCGAGGCGCGCTGGCTGTTCGATCTAAAGCCCCAACAGGTGCGCGTCGTGATCCACCCGCAGAGCATCGTGCATTCGATGGTGGTGTGTCGTGACAACTCGGTGCTCGCGCAGCTCGGCACACCCGACATGCGAGTGGCGATCGCGTACGGCCTGTCGTTCCCCGATCGCATCGAGTCGGGCGCTGGACAGCTCGACTTCATGTCGAGCCTGGCACTGCATTTCGAGCCGCCCGAGATGGCGCGCTATCCGGGTCTGGCGTTGGCATGGGATGCGTTGCAGGGACCCGACGGAAGCACGGCGGTGCTCAATGCGGCCAACGAGGTCGCGGTTGCTGCCTTCCTGGCAGGGTCGATCCGGTTCGACCAGATTCACCGGGTCAACGCGGGCACGGTCGAGTCTGTGTTGCCCGAAGCTCATAACGGCGCGTCGATCGAAGCGCTGCTCGCTCTGGATGAGCGCGCCCGCGCCAAGTCGCGTGAACTCGCAGGCAGGATGACCCGATGATCTATTCCGTACTCGCCTTCGTCGTCACGCTGGGCATCCTGATCGTGATTCACGAGTACGGCCATTACCGAGTGGCCCTGGCCTGCGGCGTCAAGGTTCTGCGTTTCTCGGTCGGCTTCGGACGCGTGGTCTGGCGGCGGCAGGCCGATGCCGACAGCACCGAATTCGTGCTTTCAGCATTGCCGCTCGGTGGCTACGTGCGCATGCTCGATGAGCGCGAAGGCCCCGTGGCTCCGGCCGACTTGGGCCGCGCCTTCAACCGCAAGCCGCTGTGGCAGCGCAGCGCGATCGTGGCGGCCGGGCCGGTGGCCAATCTGCTGCTGGCGGTGCTGCTCTATGCCGCCGCGAACCTGATCGGCGTCGACGAACCGAAGGCGGTCGTCGGACCGTCCGTGCCGGCCAGCCTGGCGGAGAAGTCCGACCTGCGAAGCGGCGACTGGGTGCGCGCCTGGTCCACCGATGGCCTGGAATGGCACGACCTGAAATCGATGACCGACCTGCGCTGGCAGGTCACGCAGGCGGTGCTGCAAGGCGAGCGCCTCAACCTGATGGTGAGCAACCTCGACGGCGCGGCCCAACGCAGGCTGGTGCTGCCATTGGACAGTCTTGAAAAGCAGGAGATCGACGCCGCACTGATGCAGCGCATCGGTATCGGCGCGGCCTACAGCGAACCGGTGCTCGGGCAGGTCAAGCAGGGTGGTCCGGCCGCAGCCGCCGGCCTGCTGTCGGGCGACCGAGTGCTGAGCATCGACGGCCGGGCGGTGGTGGATGCGAGCCAGGTGCGCGAACTGATCCGCGCCAGTGGCCGCACGGGCGTGGCGACGAAGATGCAGTGGCGGGTGCAGCGCGCCGGGCAGACGTTGGACGTCGAGATCTCGCCGAAGGTCGCCACTGAAGGAGCGGGCACGGTCGGTCGGATCGAGGTCTATCCCGGCCAGCCGCCGGTCATGGTCACGGTTCGATATGGCCCGCTCGAAGCCGTCTCGATGGGCGCGACCCGCACCTGGGACATGTCGGTGCTGACACTGCGCATGATGGGCCGCATGCTGATCGGCGAGGCATCGCTGAAAAACCTCAGCGGTCCGCTGACCATTGCCGATTACGCAGGGCAATCTGCACAGCTCGGACTGGCGTACTACCTGGGCTTCCTGGCGGTTGTGAGCATCAGCCTGGGAGTGCTGAACTTGCTCCCGCTGCCGATGCTCGATGGCGGACACCTGATGTATTATCTTTTCGAAGGTGTGACGGGACGGCCGGTTTCTGTCATGTGGTTGGACCGGCTCCAACGTGGCGGGGTGGCCATCATGTTGATGATGATGTCCCTGGCTCTCTACAACGATGTGGCCCGCCTCATGGGCCTGCAGTGATCCGACACATGCGACTTTCTTCCCGCCTGAATCTGCTTCGCCCTTCCTTCGTTTCTGTCGTCCTGGCTTTTGTCGTCGGCTCTGCGTGGGGGGTCGAACCCTTCGTGTTGAAGGACATCCGCGTCGAGGGGTTGCAGCGTACCGATGCGGGCACCGTGTTCGGCTCATTGCCCTTTCGCATCGGCGACACCTACAGCGATGAAAAGGGCGCCGCGGCGTTGCGGGCATTGTTTTCCACCGGCCTGTTCAAGGACGTGCGGATCGATGTCGACAATGGCACCGTCGTCGTCATCGTCGAGGAACGCTCGATCGTCTCGAGCATCACGTTCGTCGGCCTCAAGGAGTTCGACAAGGAGCAGCTGACCAAATCGTTGAAGGACTTCGGCATTGGCGAGGGCCTTCCGTTCGACAAGGCGCTGGCCGACCGCGCCGAGCAAGAACTCAAGCGCCAGTACCTGACGCGCAGCCTGTACGGTGCCGAGGTCGTGACCACCGTGACGCCGCAGGAACGCAATCGGGTCAACGTCACTTTCGCGATCACCGAAGGCACTGCCGCGCGCATCACCGACCTGCGCGTTGTCGGTGCCACCGCATTCTCCGAGGGCACGCTCAAAGGCCTGTTCGAGCTCACCGTGGGCGGCTGGCTGAACTGGTACACCAAGGCCGACCGCTACTCGCGCGCCAAGCTCAATGCCGACCTCGAGACACTGCGGGCCTACTACCTGAACCGGGGCTACCTCGAGTTCAACGTCGAATCGACGCAGGTTGCGATTTCGCCCGACAAGCAAGACATCTCGATCACGATCAACATCAAGGAAGGCCAGCCGTACACCGTGACGGCGGTCAACCTCGAAGGCGACTATCTCGGCAAGGAAGAGGACTTCAAGACGCTCGTGACGATCCGGCCGGGCGAGCCCTACCGCGCCGAGGCGGTGGCAGACACGACGCGCGCCGTCATCGATCGGTTCGGCACCTTCGGATACGCTTTTGCCAAAGTCGAGGCTCGTCCAGAGATCGACCGCGCCACCAGTCAGGTCGTCATCAATCTGACCGCTGAACCACAGCGGCGCGTTTATGTGCGCCGCATCGACATCGCAGGCAACAGCCGGACGCGCGACGAGGTGATCCGGCGCGAGTTGCGCCAGTTTGAATCGAGCTGGTACGACGGTCGAAAGATCAAGCTCTCGCGAGACCGTGTCGACCGGCTCGGTTATTTCAGCGAAGTCAACGTCGAATCGAACGAAGTGGCCGGTGCGCTCGATCAGGTCGACCTGACGTTGGCGATCAAGGAAAAACCGACCGGCAACCTGCTGCTGGGCGCCGGCTTTTCGTCGGCCGACAAGTTGTCGCTGACGGCTTCCATCAAGCAGGACAACGTGTTCGGCTCGGGCAACTATCTCGGACTCGAACTGAACACCAGCAAGTCCAGCCGGACGCTGGTGCTCAGCACGATCGACCCCTACTTCACGATCGACGGCATTTCGCGCGCCTTCGACATCTTCTACCGCACCAGCACGCCGTTGAACAGCCAGGGCGAGCAATACAAGCTCGTGACGCCCGGCACCGCGATCCGCTTCGGCGTGCCGTTCAGCGAGTTCGACACGGTGTTTTTCGGCCTCGGTTTCGAGCGCACGGAAATCCAGGGTGACACTGCCTTGCCGAACAACTACTTTTTGTATCGCGAAAACTTCGGCGCCAAGAGCAACTCGGTGCCGCTGACGATCGGCTGGGCTCGCGACGAACGCGACAGCGCGCTGGCCCCTACCAGCGGCCGCTATCAGCGAATCAACGTTGACTGGGGCATTGCCGGCGACACGCGATATCTGCGTGCCAATCTGCAGTATCAGCAGTACTGGTCGCTGTCGAAGCAGTTCACGTTGGCAGTCAACGGCGAACTGGGCTGGGGCAAGGGACTGGCCGGGCGGCCTTACCCGATCTTCAAGAATTTCTACGGCGGCGGCCTTGGCACGGTGCGCGCCTTCGACCAGGGCTCGCTCGGTCCGGTCGATGTGACCGGTGCCTACATCGGCGGCAACCGGCGCGTCAACATCAACACTGAGCTTTACCTGCCTGTGCCCGGTGCCGGCAACGACCGCAGCCTGCGGCTTTTCACCTACGTCGACGTCGGCAACGTGTGGGGTGAATTCGAGTCGCTCAGCAGCCGCACGCTGCGCTCATCGGCGGGCCTGGGACTGAGTTGGATCTCGCCCGTCGGGCCGCTCAAGCTGAGCTACGGAACGCCAATCCGGAAACTACCGGAAGATAGAATTCAAAAACTCCAATTCCAGATCGGGACAGCGTTCTAATGAAACTCAGATTCGTGAAGTCGGCCTGTGCCGCTGCTTGGCTTTTGGCTGTCGCATTGGGTGCTCAAGCCGAGGAATTGAAGATCGGTTACGTCAACAGCGAGCGGGTGCTTCGCGACGCCGTGCCGGCCAAGGCGGCACAGTCCAAGCTCGAAGCGGAGTTTTCCAAGCGCGAAAAAGACCTGGCGGATCTCGCCGGCAAACTGAAGGCAGCGGGCGACAAGCTCGACAAGGATGCACCCACCCTGGCCGAGTCGGAGCGCAGCCGCCGCCAGCGCGACCTCGTCGACCAGGACCGTGAGTTCCAGCGCAAACGGCGTGAATTTCAAGAAGACCTGACGCAGCGCAAGAACGAGGAACTCGCCTCGGTGGTCGAGCGCGCCAACAAGGTCATCAAGCAGATTTTTGAAGCCGAGAAGTACGACCTGATCCTGCAGGAGGCCGTGTTCGCCGGTCCCAAGGTCGACATCACCGACAAGGTGATCAAGGCCCTGAACGCCCAGAAATAGCCGGAAGCTGCCCCGTGGTCGACGCGGCGTTGGGTGACATCGCCGCGCACATCGACGGCGTGCTGTTCGGCAGCAGTGATTTGCGCATTCGGCGCATCGGGCCGCTTGACACGGCAACGCCCGACACCATCTCGTTTCTGGCCAACCCGCGCTACGAAGCGCAACTCGCCAGCACCCGCGCCGGCTGCGTCATCGTGGCTGCTGAGATGCAGGATGCCGCGCTCGCACGCGGTGCCGCGATCGTCTCGCCCGACCCTTATCTGGCCTATGCCAAGCTCACGCAATGGTGGGCCGCGCAGTCTCGGCTCGCGGCACCGGCAGGCATTCATGCCAGTGCGGTGGTGGACGTATCGGCCACAGTGGCCGCTGACGCGTCGGTCGGTCCGCTGGCCGTGATCGATGCCGGAGCCCAGATCGGTGCCGGCGCCATGATCGGTGCGCATTGCATCATCGGTGCGGCGGCAAGCATCGGCGCCCACACGCGGCTGGCGCCGCGTGTCACGGTGGGCACCGGCTGTCGGATTGGTGATCGCTGCATCCTGCACAGTGGCGTGGTGATCGGCGCCGACGGCTTTGGCTTCGCGCCTGCGCCAGGCCGGTGGGAAAAGATCGAGCAACTCGGCGCGGTGCGCATCGGCAACGACGTGGAGATCGGCGCCAACACCTGCATCGACCGCGGCGCGCTCGACGACACGGTGATCGATGACGGCGTCAAACTCGACAACCTGATTCAGATCGGCCACAACGTGCGCATCGGCGCGCACACGGCGATGGCCGGTTGCGCTGGCGTGGCCGGCAGTGCTGTCATCGGTGCGCATTGCACGGTCGGAGGCGGTGCGGTGATCCTGGGCCACCTGAGGCTGGCCGACCATGTGCACATCTCTGCTGCCAGCGTGGTCACGCGGTCGATTCTGCAGGCCGGAACCTACAGCGGTGTCTTTCCCATCGATGACAATGACACATGGGAAAAGAATGCGGCAACCCTGCGGCAACTGCATCGCTTGCGCGACCGGTTGCGGGCACTCGAGAAGAAAAGCACATGACGATGGACATCCACGAAATCCTGAAAAAGCTGCCGCATCGCTATCCTTTTTTGATGGTCGACCGAGTGCTCGAGCTCGACAAAGGCAAACGCATCAGGGCACTCAAGAACGTGACGATCAACGAGCCGTATTTCGCTGGGCACTTTCCTTATCGCCCGGTGATGCCCGGCGTGCTGATGCTTGAAGCGCTGGCGCAGGCCGCGGCGATCCTGGCATTCGATGCGCTGGACATGGCGCCTGACGACAAGAGCGTCTACTACTTCGCTGGCATCGACGGAGCTCGTTTCAAACGTCCGGTCGAACCCGGCGACCAGCTGTTGCTGGACGTCACGATGGGTCGCATGAAGGCGGGCATTTTCAAGTTTGGTGCGCGCGCGCTGGTCGGCGACAAGCTTGCTGTCTCGGCAGAGCTCACCTGTGCGGTGCGTGCGATTGCCTGACACCCCGTCGAGTCCATGGCGCACGTCCATCCCACCGCGATCGTCGAAGCCGGCGCCGAACTCGACACCGCCGTCACGGTCGGCGCCTACAGCATCGTGCGGGCGCATGTGCGCATCGGCGCCGGCACCACGATCGGCCCGCATTGCGTGATCGAAGGGCACACCACGATCGGCCGCGACAACCGTGTGTTCCAGTTCGCATCGATCGGCGCTGCACCGCAGGACAAGAAATACGCGGGCGAGCCGACCGAACTGCACATTGGAGACCGCAACACGATCCGCGAGTTCTGTACTTTCAACGTAGGCACCGCGTTGGACGCCGGTGTGACGCGGCTCGGTGACGACAATTGGATGATGGCCTACACGCACCTGGCGCACGATTGCCAGGTCGGCAACAAGACGATCTTCGCCAACAACGCGCAGATCGCGGGTCACGTGCATGTGGGTGACTGGGTCATCCTCGGCGGCTTCACGAACGTGCACCAGCACGCCAGGATCGGCGCCCATGCGATGACAGGCATGGGTTCCACGGTGTTGCAGGACGTGCCGCCGTTCGTCACGGTGACCGGCAACCCGGCGCAGGTGCGCGGCTGGAACCTCGAGGGGCTGAAGCGGCGCAGCTTCTCGCCCGAGCGGCTGGCCGCCGTCAAGCAGATGCACCGCCTGGTGTACCGCTCAGGACTCGCGCTGGACGAGGCCCGAGCCGAATTCCTCGCGCTGGCCGCGCACATACCCAGCGCCGCGGACGACATCGCGCTGATGAACGATTTCCTCAGCCAGCCCGGGCGCGGCATCGTACGCTGAGCGCCGTCGCGATGGACCACTCGACACCACGGTTCGCGATGGTGGCAGGCGAAGCCTCGGGCGACCTGCTGGCGTCGCTGCTGCTGGGCGGCATGAAGTCGCGCTGGCCGCAGATGCAGGCGTTCGGTATCGGCGGGCCGCAGATGACCGGCCAAGGCTTCGACGCCTGGTGGCCGCACGACAAGCTGGCAGTGCGCGGCTATGTCGAGGTGCTCAGTCACTACCGCGAGATCTCCGCCATACGCAACCAGTTGGCCGAGCGCGTGCTGCGCGAGAAGCCCGACGTGTTCATCGGCGTCGATGCGCCCGATTTCAACCTCGACCTCGAGGCCCGCCTGAAATCGCAAGGCATCAAGACGATTCACTTCGTCAGTCCGTCGATCTGGGCCTGGCGCGGCAAGCGCATCAAGAAGATGAGGTCCGCGGTCGATCAGGTGCTGTGCATCTTTCCGTTCGAGCCGGCCCTGTACGAACGACAGGGCGTACCGGCCACCTACGTCGGGCATCCGCTGGCCGACGCCATTCCGATCGAGGTGCCGCGAGCCGGCAGCCGCGCGGCGCTCGGATTGGCGCAGGATGACTGCGTGGTGGCGCTGCTGCCGGGCAGCCGCCGCTCCGAGATCCAGTATGTGGCGCCGCGCTTGTTGGGCGCGGCCGCCGAGATGCATCGCCAGCGGCCGACGCTGAAATTCATCCTGCCGGTCGTGCCGGGGCTGCGCCACCTGATCGAGCCGCTGCGCCGACGGCACGCATCGCAGGCACCGATCCAATTGCTGGACGGACGATCGCACGAAGCGCTGGCAGCCTGCGACGTCGCGCTGGTCGCCAGTGGCACCGCCACGCTGGAAGCCGCTTTGTACAAGCGACCGATGGTCATCGCCTATGCCATGCACGCGCTGAGCTGGCAGATGATGAAGCGCATGAGATACCAGCCGTGGGTCGGGCTGCCCAACATCCTGCTGCGCGAGTTCGCCGTGCCGGAGTTGCTGCAGGCCGATGCCACGCCCGCGCGGCTGGCCGCCGAGGCGTTTGACTGGCTGGACCATCCAGACCGCTGCGATGCCCTGACCGACCGTTTCGCGGCACTGCACCTGGAATTGCGCCGTGACACGGCACGAACTGCCACCGATGCCATTGCCAAAGTGCTCACCCCGTAGAACGGCGTTGCGCCTGCTCGACCTGCCGGGGTTGATCGCGGGGGTCGACGAAGCCGGGCGCGGCCCGCTGGCCGGCCCGGTGGTGGCGGCCGCCGTGATGCTCGACGACCTGCAGCCGATTGAGGGGCTGAACGACTCGAAGTTGCTCACGTCGCGCCAGCGCGACAGGCTGTACGACGAAATCCGCGCCAAGGCGTTGTGCCTGTGCGTCGCCCAGGCCAGTGTCGAAGAGATCGACCGGCTCAACATCCTTCAAGCCACCTTGCTGGCGATGAGTCGCGCGGTGGAGGGCTTGCGGTTGCGTCCGCAACGGGTGGTGGTGGACGGCAATCGGCTGCCTCGTCTGGCGATGCCGGCACAAGCCATCGTGGGTGGCGATGCCAAGATCAATGCGATTGCCGCCGCATCGATCGTCGCCAAGGTGTTTCGCGACCGCATCTGCCTGACGATGCACGAGCAACACCCGCTGTACGGTTTCCACGATCACAAGGGCTACGCCACAAAGGCCCACCTGGCGGCGCTGCGCCTGCACGGGGCCAGCGAGCTGCACCGGCGCTCGTACGCACCGGTGCGTGAGGTGCTCGGCCTTTGACATGAAACCACCGGGCGCACATCGTTCGCGGCCTCCCGGGGGCGCCCCCAATGCCTTCGAGTCGGCCCGCCGGTACTGAGATGACCACGGTCAAGTCGATCGCTTCGCGTGACAACTCGCTGCTGCTGCGCCTGCGCAAACTGGCGGGTGACCCCGGCGCCTACCGCAAGCTCGGTTCGCTGCTGATTGAAGGCGAGCACCTGTGCGCGGCATTGCTGCAGCGCGGCGGTGTGCCGTCCCACGCACTGATCACCGAAGCGGCATGGCAGGTTCCGCGCCTGCGCCAGCTGGCCGGCGCCGCGGTCGACGTGTCGGTGCTGGCACCTGAACTGATGGCTGGCGTCAGTGCCCTCGAATCGCCGACGCCGCTGGTGTTCGTCGTGCCCTGGGCGGGGGCCGTCACGATGCAGCCCGGCGTGGCGAGCGTCGTGCTCGACCGCCTGCAAGACGCTGGCAACGTGGGCGCCGTATTGCGCAGCGCTGCGGCGTTCGGGTTCCGCCAGGTGCTGGCACTGAAGGGCACCGCGGCGTTGTGGTCGCCCAAGGTGCTGCGCGCCGGCATGGGCGCACATTTCGGGTTGCATCTGGTGGAGGGCCTGCAAGTGCGCGACCTCGACGCGCTGGCCGTACCGATGGTGGCCACCAGTTTGCACACCTCGAACGAACTGGCACGTGTGAGTCTGCCGCGACCGTGTGCCTGGGTGTTCGGCCACGAAGGGCAGGGCGTGCAGGCCGAACTGCTGGCCCGCTGCGCGCTGAGCGTGCGCATCCCGCAGCCGGGTGGTGAAGAGTCGCTCAACGTGGCTGCTGCTGCGGCCATCTGCCTGTACGAATCGGTGCGAGCGGCGCAGTCGTAGCGGGCGAGCCCGGGCTTCGATGAGTTCGAATGTTCGCTTTCGGGTCGCGAGGGCGTCCGAGCGTGGAAGTGACGCTGCGGACTGCGCGTCAGTACATCAGCATGTCGGGCCGCAAATCGCGCAGGATCGTGGTGGCGATCTCCTCGATCGACTTGTGCGTGGACGACAGCCAGGCAATGCCCTCGCGGCGCATCATGGCCTCGGCTTCGTTCACCTCGTAGCGGCAATTCTCCAGCGAGGCGTACTTGCTGTCCGGACGTCGCTCGTTGCGGATCTGGTTCAGCCGCACCGGGTCGATCGTCAGGCCGAAGCACTTCTTCTTGAACGGGGCCAGCATCGACGGGATCCGGCCGCGGTCGAAGTCTTCCGGGATCAGCGGGTAGTTGGCGGCCTTGATGCCGTGCTGCATCGCCAGATACAGCGAAGTCGGTGTCTTGCCGCTGCGACTCACGCCGACCAGGATGACGTCGGCGTTCGTCAGATTCTTCGACGACTGCCCGTCGTCGTGGGCCAGCGAAAAGTTGATGGCCTCGATGCGGTCGGTGTATTCCTGGCTCTTCGAGACATCGGTGAAGCGGCCGACGCGGTGGTTCGACGTGATGCCGAGTTCGGCTTCCAGTGGTTCGATGAAGGTGTTGAACATGTCCAGCACCAGGCCGAGCGACTGTTCCTTGACGATCGCCAGAATTTCCGGGTTGACCAGCGTGATGAACAAGATCGGTCTCATGCCCTCCGTCTCGGCGGCATGGTTGACTTCGCGCACCACCTGATGGGCCTTGTCGGGCGTGTCGATGAATGGCCGGCGCACGTGCCTCGGTTTGGTCGCGAATTGCGCCATGATCGAGTTGCCGAAGGTCTCGGCAGTGATGCCGGTTCCGTCCGAAACGAAGAACACGGTGCGGTTGGGCATGGCGGGTCAGCTCGCGGTACAAAGGTTGCCCAATGATAGGCAGTCGACCCCTTAAGATCATGGCGACCGCTTTCAGCATGCCCCCATGAACACTCATTCCCGCCACGACGAGGTCCACGACCCGCTGGCCTGCGTGCGTGTCGCGTCGACCCTCGAGCAGCGCTCGGGTCGTGGCGCGCCGGGTTGGAAGGCACCGATTTTTCAACATCACGGAGCTTTCCCATGTCAACCCAGCCACTGGCGACCGCCTTGGTCGTGCCGTTCGAACAACTGAGAATGTCCGACGTCGACGCGGTCGGCGGCAAAAACGCCTCGCTCGGCGAAATGATCAGCCAGTTGTCTGCCACCGGCGTGTGCGTGCCGGGCGGCTTCGCTACCACGGCCCATGCGTTTCGCGAACTGCTGGCGCATGACGGTCTGGCGGCGCGCATCGCCGAACGGCTTTCCACGCTGAACACCGACGATGTGCGCGCGCTGGCCGAGGCCGGTACGCAGATCCGGCACTGGATCGAGGCCGCGCCATTTCCGCCAGGCCTCGAAGCGGCGATCCGCGCCGAGTTCGACCGGCTCGTCGCCGGCAATCCGGGCGTGTCGTTCGCGGTTCGCTCATCCGCCACCGCCGAAGACCTGCCCGATGCCTCGTTTGCCGGACAGCAGGAAACCTTTTTGAACGTGGTCGGCATCGACGAGGTGTTGGCCAAAATGAAGGAGGTGTTCGCCAGCCTCTACAACGACCGCGCCATCAGCTACCGCGTGCACAAGGGCTACGCGCACACCGATGTGGCGTTGTCCGCCGGCGTGCAGCGCATGGTGCGCTCCGACCTGGGCGCGGCGGGCGTTGTCTTCACGATCGACACCGAGAGTGGTTTCCCCGACGTGGTGTTCATCACCTCGAGCTACGGCCTCGGCGAGACCGTCGTGCAAGGCGCCGTCAACCCCGACGAGTTCTACGTGCACAAGCCGACCCTGAAGGCCGGCAAGCCGGCGGTGATCCGGCGCAGTCTGGGCTCCAAGCTCGTCAAGATGGAGTTCGCCACACCGGCCGAGAAGGCCGCGAGCGGCCGGCTGGTGAAGACCGTCGACACCGCGACCGAGCAGCGCAATCGTTACTCGCTCAGTGATGCCGACGTGGCCGAATTGGCCGGTTACGCCGTCACGATCGAGCAGCATTACGGCCGCCCGATGGACATCGAATGGGGCAAGGACGGCGTCGACGGCCGTTTGTACATCCTGCAGGCGCGGCCCGAGACCGTGAAGAGCCAGCAGCAGGGCAAGTCGGAGCAGCGCTACCGGCTCAAGGGCGACGCGTCGAAACACGGCGTGGTGCTGGCCGAAGGCCGGGCCATCGGTCAGAAGATCGGCACCGGCCCGGTGCGCATCGTGCACAGCCTGGCCGACATGGAGCAGGTGCAGCCCGGCGACGTGCTGGTGACCGACATGACCGACCCGAACTGGGAGCCGGTGATGAAGCGCGCCGCCGCGATTGTCACCAACCGCGGCGGGCGCACCTGCCATGCCGCCATCATCGCGCGCGAGCTCGGTGTGCCAGCGGTGGTCGGTTGCGGCGACGCGACCGAACGGCTGATCGAGGGCGCGCTGGTTACCGTGGCCTGCTCCGAGGGCGACACCGGCTACGTCTACGACGGCCTGCTCGAGACCGAGGTCAGCGAAACACAGCGCGGCGACATGCCGGCCTGCCCGGTCAAGGTGATGATGAACGTCGGCAACCCGCAGCTCGCGTTCGATTTCGCGCAGATGCCCAACAGCGGTGTCGGTCTGGCGCGGCTCGAATTCATCATCAACAACAACATCGGCGTGCACCCGCGGGCGATCCTCGACTACCCGAACATCGACCTCGATCTGAAGAAGGCAGTCGAATCGGTGGCCCGCGGGCACGCCTCGCCGCGCGCGTTCTATGTCGACAAGCTGGTGGAGGGTATCGCCACGATCGCCGCCGCGTTCTGGCCCAAGCCGGTGATCGTGCGGCTGTCCGACTTCAAGAGCAACGAGTACCGCAAGCTGATCGGCGGCTCACGCTACGAGCCCGAGGAAGAGAACCCGATGCTGGGCTTCAGAGGTGCCTCGCGCTACGTCAGCGAAGCGTTCGGCGAGGCCTTCGCGATGGAGTGCGAGGCGCTCAAGCGAGTGCGTGGCGAGATGGGCCTCGTCAACGTCGAGATCATGGTGCCGTTCGTGCGCACCCTGGCGCAGGCGGCGCAGGTGGTCGGCATGCTGGCCGACCGCGGCCTGAAACGCGCCGCGGCCGGTGGCAGCGACGGGCTGAGAGTCATCATGATGTGCGAGTTGCCCACCAACGCATTGCTGGCCGAGCGCTTTCTCGCGCATTTCGACGGCATGTCGATCGGCTCGAACGACCTGACGCAGCTCACTCTCGGCCTCGATCGCGATTCCGGCATGGAACTGCTGGCGCGCGACTTCGACGAGCGCGACCCGGCTGTCAAGGCATTGATATCGCAGGCCATCGCCGCCTGCCGTGCCGCCGGCAAGTACGTGGGCATCTGCGGTCAGGGGCCGAGCGACCACCCCGACTTTGCCGACTGGCTGGCCGACCAGGGCATCGAGTCGATCTCGCTGAACCCGGACACCGTGGTCGACACCTGGCGCCGGCTGGCTGCGCGCTGACGGCGGGCAGCTCGCGACCGGCGAGTCGCGTTTTGATGTGGACGTCCGCCGTGTCGGTCAAATCAGGCCGTCGAACGGCAACACGTCGACCGGCTCGCCCGCCGCGACATCGCCCTGGCCGTGTGAGAGAACGACCAGGCCGTTGGCCTCGCTCATGCTGCGCAAGATGCCCGACCCCTGTGAGCCGGTGACTTCCACCTGCCAGTCGCCTCGGGCGTTCTGGCTCACCCAGCCGCGCTGGTATTCGGTGCGGCCGGGCTTCTTGCGCAGCGGCGCGACGCTGGCTGCCCGCAGCAGCGGCAGCGGCTGCGGTGTGGCGCCGCTCATCGCCAGCAGCGCATCGCGCACGAAGGCATAAAACGTCACCATCACCGCCACCGGATTGCCCGGCAGGCCGAACAGGATGGCGCCGGGGGCGCCACCCGCGCCTGCGCCGATGCGACCGATCGCCATCGGCCGGCCGGGGCGCATCGCGATCCGCCAGAACAGCACGTCGCCGAGCCGGGCCATCACGTGCTTGGTGTGGTCGGCCTCGCCAACGCTGACCCCGCCCGAAGTGATCACCGCATCGGCCGCCAGCGCCGCGTGGCGAAAGGCTGCCTCCAGCGCGACCGGTTCGTCGCGCACCACGCCGAGGTCGAGCACCTCGACGCCCAGCCGCTGCAGCATGCCCCACAGCGTGTAGCGATTGCTGTCGTAGATGCAACCCGGCGCCAGCGCTTCGCCGACCGAGCGCAACTCGTCGCCGGTGGAGAAGAAGGCAACCCGCAGGCGGCGAAACACGGCCACCTCGGCGCGTCCGAGCGAGGCCATCAGGCCCAGGTCGGCCGGGCGCACGAGGCGGCCGGCCTTCAGTGCAGCGGCCCCGCGCGCCAGGTCTTCGCCTGCCAAGCGGCGGTTGTCGCCCAGGCGCACCGCTCGCGCCGGAATGACGATGCGATCGCCCAGCAGGCGGGCGTATTCCTGCGGCACCACGGTGTCGAGGCCGGTCGGCATCACGGCGCCCGTCATGATGCGCACGCATTGCCCCGGGCCGGGTGGCGGCCCTTCGAAGGCGGCTCCCGCGTAGCCCGTACCGACAATTTGCAATTCGGTCGGCGCGTGCTCCGCCAATTCGGTGCCGCGCAAAGCGTAGCCGTCCATCGCCGAGTTGTCGGCCGACGGCACGTCGAAGTCCGAGACGATGTCGCGTGCCAGCACGCGCCCCAGCGCCGCACGCAGCGGCAGCATCTCGATGGCTTGAACGCGCGGCACGAGCCGGGCGATGAAAGCCTGGGCCTGCTCGACCGGCAGCGCGTTCGGGTCGTATCCGCTGAGGCACGACGCGATCTCCTGCAGCGATGGCGTCGGGTGGGTCACAGCGCCAGCACCATATGACACTTGTCGAAGGTCGTGCCGTCCTGCAGCCGGATGGCTCGCTGCAGCGTGCCGCACATCGTGAAGCCGGCCGACTCGTAAAGCGCCAGCGCCGCGCGGTTGCAGGCCGTGACCGACAAGGTCACCATCTCGACACCTTCGACGCCGGCCGCGCGCTCGCGGCAGCGTGCCAGCAGGGCCCGGCCGACACCCATCCGCCGGCCGTCTGCCACCACCATCAGGCCGACCACGCGCACGATGTGGCGCACTTTCGGGCGCTCGTCGCGCTCGCAGCCGATCGCGCCGAACAGGCGGCCGCTGCGCCAGGCGCCCAACAGGAAACGGCCTCTGTCGACGCCGTCCAGGCCCAGCCGTTCGGCATAGCTTTCGGCCGACCGCGCGCGCTCGGTGGCAGCGTCGGAAGTGAAGGATTCGGGATGCGCCGCGAGCATCGCATCGCGCAACGATTTGTAGGCCGGCAGGTCGCGCAGGCCCATGGCGCGCACGGTCAGGCTGGCGGCGCTGAGGGTGAGCTCAGCCATGTCCTTGAAGCTGCTGCAATTCGGCCGGCGTGTTGGCATTGAAAAAGGCCTGCGCATCGTCGAACTCGACCAACGCGCAGCGGTGCAATGCGGTCCAGCGGTCGATCTTGCGCTGGCCGCCTTGGGTGAAGCGCACCAGGCTTTCCAGCAGTTCGGCGCGCATCAGGCAAAACACCGGCTGGACCTGCCGGACGCCACCCTGCAGCGTGCAGGCCATGGCGATCTCTGCGTCTTGCGCTTGGAGCGACTGCGCCAGCCGCGCCACCAGGTCGGTCGGAAAGTCAGGCGTGTCGCACGGTACTGTCACGAGGTAGTCGGTGCCGCAATGTTCCAGGCCGGTCAGGAAGCCTGCCAGCGGTCCGGCGTGGTCGGGCAGGGTGTCGGGCCAAACCGGCGCGCCGAGCGATTCATAGGCCGCCAGATTGCGGTTGGCGTTGACCATCATCGCGCCCACCTGCGGCGACAGCCGCATCAACGCATGCAGCGCCAGCGGCATGCCGCGGTGATTCTGCAGACCCTTGTCGGCACCGCCCATGCGGCTGCCCCGGCCGCCGGCCAGGACCAGGCCGGTGATTTGCTCAATGCCGATCATGGTCGGCCAGCGCACCGGGAAAAACGTCTGCCTGCTGGGCCGGGCCCTTCATCGACGCGACGATCAGGCAGCCCGGCATCGCGGTGAACAGCATCGTCCGCGCGAACGCTGCTACGCCGATGACGAGGAAATCGATCATCCGCAGGCTGCGCACGGGGTCGTCGTCGAGTCCGGCTTGGTGCATCGATGTGAAAAAACTCGCTGACCAGCCATGACAACAACATGCTGGCCGCCGCCGCCGCCAGCTTGGTGCTTGACCCCGACCGGCACGAGCCTCCAGACACGACCCATCTCAGCCGCCGATGTAGTGCATTTCGACGCGGCGCGGTGCGCTCTGGCCCTCGGCCAGAGGCAATCCCGGGGCGTGGGATTGCGAACTGCGAAGCTCTGAATAACGGTCACCGCGCTGCTGCCAGATCAGGCCGATCGCGCCGGCGATCTGCGCGTCGTCGTGGCCGCCGCGCAGCAGTGCGCGCAAATCGTGACCTTGATGCGCGAACAGGCACAGGAACAGCTTGCCCTCGGTCGACAACCGTGCGCGGTTGCAACTGCTGCAGAAGGCCTGCGTGACGCTGGAGATCACGCCGATCTCGCCGCCACCATCGCGGTAGCGCCAACGCTCGGCTGTTTCACCGGTGACGTTCGGGGCGATCGCTTCGAGCGGGAACCGCGCGTGGATGCGCTCGATCACCTGGGCCGAGGGCAGCACCTCGTCCATGCGCCAGCCGTTGGTGGCGCCCACGTCCATGTACTCGATGAAGCGCAACACCACGCCGCTGCCACGAAAGTGTTGCGCCATGGGAAGGATCTGCGCATCGTTCGTGCCGCGTTTGACAACCATGTTGACCTTGAGCGGGTCCAAGCCGACGCGCTGAGCGACCGCGATGCCCTCGAGCACCTCGGCGACCGGGAAGTCGACGTCGTTCATGCGCCGGAAGATGGCATCGTCCAGTGCATCGAGACTGACCGTGACCCGTTGCAGCCCGGCGTCCTTCAGCGCCTGCGCCTTGCGCGCCAGCACCGAACCGTTGGTCGTCAGCGTCAGGTCGAGCGGCTTGGCGTCGGGCGTGCGAAGTTTGCTGAGCATGCCGATCAGCACTTCCAGGTGCTTGCGCAGCAGCGGTTCGCCGCCGGTCAGGCGGATTTTCTCGACACCGTGGGCAGCGAACAGGCGGGCCGTGCGAGCGATCTCCTCGAAGCTCAGCAACGATGATTGCGGCAGGAACGCGTACTTCCCGTCGAACACGTTCTTGGGCATGCAGTAGCCACAGCGGAAGTTGCACCGGTCGGTGACCGAAATGCGCAGATCGCGCAACGGGCGACCCAGCGCATCACCCAATAATCCCGTGGGCGCAACGGCCTGCGCCGGCACCTGCGGCAGCGCCGCGACATAGCGCAGATCGGCCATCGGAATCACTTTGTCGCCCATGCCGCGATTGTGCCTGCCCGGTCCAAACCACAAGCTGCCGCGGCCGGCTCGGCGAGCGGCCTGGCCGCCAGAAACGCCGGATGTGGGTCAGCGTGTGTCGTCCGGCCCGCGCAGATTGGCAGCGGATGCGGCCTGCGCGGCCGTTGGCGCGCTTGCAGGAGATGCGCGCCGGGCGCCGGTGTAGCGCTGTTGCCAGTAGGCATAGCGCATGTCCTCCACACGGACCTCGCCACCACTGCGTGGCGAGTGGATGAACCTGCCTTCGCCGATGTAGATGCCGACATGGGAGAAGGTGCGCCTCAGGGTGTTGAAGAACACCAGGTCGCCGGGTTTGAGTTCGTCACGTTGCACCGCGACCAGCCCGGCCGCGGTGGCTTGGTCGTCGGCGCGGCGCGGCAACACCAAACCCAGGCTCAACTCGAAGATGTGACGGGTGAAGCCGGAGCAATCGAAGCCCACGTCAGCCGACGCACCACCATGGCGGTACGGCACGCCGAGGAAGTTCATGGCCGTCAGCACCATGTCGGACGCCCGATCGCGCAGGGCGCGCACGAAGCGGCTGTCGGTGTCTGCCGCCGCGGGCGATTCGATCAGACCCTTGTCCAGCAACAGCCGACTGATCGGGTCGTTCACCGGCTCGGTGGCCGGCTCGGTGGTCGGCTCGGCAGAGGCCAGGGTGGCCAGCACGCAAAGCATCCAAGCGGCAGATCGGCCGAGCCGGATGGTGCGCGCCGCAGACGTTGCCGTGTCACGCAGCATCAATGCACTGACTGCCGGTTTGCGGCGTATGGCCTGCCGCGTGTGCAATGACAGTCACCGCGCGCACAGGTCGCCATAGACCTGGCTGGCGACTTCGAGCGCCTGGGCCGCGATGGTGTCGGCGTATGCCGCGGCCAGGTCGGCGCCGGCGTACGACTCGTCACGCGACACGTGGTTCAGCAGCGTCTGTCCGTTCGCCGCCGCCACGCTGATCGCGCTCGACACCGACACTTCATTGAGTCCGAGCATGCGGTTCGCGTTTGCCTGAGAACTGACGCTGCCGCGCAGCACGAAATCGAAGGCGTCTTTGCCGGCCATCCGCAGGCCGGCTTGGCGCAGCCGCGCACCCAGCGCTGCGGCGACACTGTCGGAGACGCCGAGTCCCGGCTGACGTTGCTCCTGGATGTCGATGCGCAACCGCGCGTTTCTGCGTTCCGGCGCGCACGCGATTGCCAGCTTGTTCTTGAAGGCCTGCTGTCGGCCCTCGGGTGTGGCGCGGTCCATCCTCTCTTCTTCTTCGGAAAACGAGAAGCCACCGGTGCAACGCGATTGCGGCGTCGCTGTCGCGGGCTTGACGGACGCCACGGCGGCCGTGACCGTGGCCGGTGCGCCAGCCGGTTGCGCAGCACGGCTGCGCGCCTCGCCGGCATACCGACCGTTCGGGTACTTTTCCAGATAAGCGCGGTAGGCCGGCGGGCTGTTCGAGTTGCCGACCAGGGACCACAGTTCGGCTTCCAAGGTCGCCGCGCCGACCGGCGTGGCCGATCCTGCGGCTGGGGCGGTGAAATAGAAATCTCCCTCCAGCGAGGTGCTTTCCCAGGGAATCTGCTTGCACGCCGAGTCTTGCTTGACGGCCACTCGGGTGCGCTTGAAGACGTCCTCGACCTTCAGCCCCGGCGTGGCCATGTAGTTCAGCAGATGCGTCGTGTACAGGCCGTTCTTGCCGCTGCCGTCTGCCGCTTCAGCGCCCGGCGCAGTGGCGAAGGCGACGATCGATCCGGTGGGTGCGACGATCTGGGCCAATCCGGTGGTGGCGGAGCGTCCGCTGCGCGCGAACGGGTTGTTGCGGCAGGCATCCCGGATCACGATGTTGAGCGGGTTCTTGACGGCTTCCATCTTTTCGAGCACCAGGCCGACGTCGAAAGCCCTGAAGGCGACTTCGTCTTCGCGCTCGATAGTCGCGTCGAAAGGCACCAGGTGGTTGCGTCCCTTCACCTGCACGCCGTGCCCAGCGTAGTAGATCAAGCCAACGCCCGACTTGAGCGCGTCGCCGAACTGGCGCACCGCCTCGTACATTTGCGTCTGGCTCGCGTTTTCAACGCGGATCACCCTGAAGCCCAGCTTGTCCAGCGCTGCGGACACTGCGCGCGCATCGTTGAGCGGGTTGCTGAGCGGCATGGTTTTGTAGTCGGCATTGCCGATCGCCAGCGCCACGCGTGGTCCGCTGTCGAGTGCCGGTGGCGAAGCGGCGGCGGCCTGTCCACACCAAGCCGCCAGCCAGACCGCGCAGCACGTGCCGACCATCTGACCGAACCGCGCAGAAGGGAGCGATGCGTGCCGAAGATCGCCGGCGGATGGGTCATCGCGCGCCTCTTCAGTCACTTGTATTTCGCGTCGATCTCGGCCACGTTCTTCTGGACGAGTCGCTGCACCAGCGAGTCCAGCGTGAGTTGCCCGCTGGCGCCCGTGGAGACACCGAGACGGAACTGGTTTCATTGCCCATTTCCATCTTTTCCTCGGCTTAGCCGGTCGCCACCTGATCGGTCGTTTTCGCGTCGATCACCTTGTAGCGCATGCCGATGATCCAGGTGCCTGCCGACTCGCTCGTCTTGAGCGAGCTGGCCACCACCGAGCCGGCGGCGCCAGCCTTGCCGGCGCCACCGAAGATGCCGATCAGCGAGGCCACAGTGCCACCGTCCAGGCCACCGGCCGCGGCCGTGACTTCCTCGGCCTTGAACACGTCGAATTTGACAATCCATTGGGTCGTCTGCAGCTTGCCCTTCTGGAAAACGCGCTTGGCCTGGGCCGGGTCGCCCAAGTTGTAAGCCAGTTGGACCTCGTTCAGCAACGGTCCGAGATTGCTGCGCTCGACCACGGTGAAGTTGGCCTTGCCGAGTTCGAGTTCTCCGAAGTCGGCGATGTTGTTGCTGGTGACGCGTTGCGTGAACGAGGCGTTGTTGCTCTTGACCTCACCCGGCAACACGATGATGCGGAGGCCCTTTTCGTCGGCGTTGGCGTAGCTGACCGGCTGGTAGAGGCCGGCATCGGCACGCAGACTGGCCTCGCGCGACGATCTGCTGGCGGGCACCGGCGACGGGCTGACCGCGCTGTCGGCGCGAAACGCCGCCGCCGTAGCTGCCGCCGCCGCATGCCGAAACCGTGGCCGCCAGCACGACGACCAGTCAGTGCAAGCGAATGCCACGCCTGGGACCAGCTTGTTGGTATGTGTTCATGGCACCTCCGCCTTAATTCTGCAGGATGGATCGCTGCTGCTGGGTCGACAGCAACTGCTACGCCATCGCCGATCAATCATAGTCGCCCGAAAGACCCGCCCCAGCTCCGCCGCAGCCCAGCGCAGCGGGCTTGCGGCGGGCGCGCTGGGCATACACTGATGCTCGAGAAATCCGTGGCCCATCTCATGTTCAACCGACTACGCGAAGACATCGCTTGCATCCTTGAACGCGATCCCGCCGCACGCAGCGTCTGGGAGGCGCTGACCTGCTACCCCGGACTGCACGCCTTGGTGCTGCACCGCCGTGCCCGCTGGTGCTGGACGCGCGATTGGTACTGGTTGGGTCGATTCATCTCGCACTTGGCGCGGTTCCTGACCGGCATCGAGATTCATCCTGGCGCGACCATCGGTCGACGGGTCTTCATCGACCACGGCATGGGCGTCGTGATCGGCGAAACCGCCGTGATCGGGGATGGGTGCACCATCTATCAAGGGGTGACGCTGGGTGGCACCTCGTTGACCAAGGGCGCGAAGCGGCATCCGACACTGGGGCGCGGCGTGATCATCAGTGCCCATGCGCAGGTGGTGGGCAGCTTCACGGTGGGCGACGGGGCACGCGTCGGTGCCAACGCCGTGGTGCTCAAGGAAGTCCCCGCGGGCGCCACGGCGGTCGGCAACCCCGCGCGGGTGATCCTTGCGGACGTCGACGCGGCGCGCGAAGCCGCTGCGGCCCGCATGGGCTTTTCGGCTTACGGTCTGACGCAGGGGGCCGACCCGGTAGCCCAGGCGATGAAGGGATTGATCGACAACGCCTCTGGTCACGAGCACCAGATCGCACTGCTCTGGCAGGCGATCGAGACCTTGTCGTCGCGCTCGCGCGAATTGCCGGTCAGCAATTGCGTGCCGCAGGACGCGCAAAAGACCGAGCAGTTCGATGCGGATCGATTGAACCGGCTGGTGAAGTAGCGCCGCCGCAGCGACCGGCGTTCAGCCCCGCGCGGGTCGCAGCGCCGAGGCGGGCCGAAACGCCTTGCAGACCGCCTCATCGGTTTCCAGATACGGGCCGCCGATCAGGTCGATGCAGTAGGGCACCGCGGCGAAGATGCCGGGCACCGGTGGCACCGCCGACGGCAAGCCTTCCAGCGTCTGTGCGATGGCCTTGGGCTGCCCCGGCAGGTTGATGATGAGCGACGCGCCCCGAATCACGGCGACCTGTCGCGACAGGATTGCCGTGGCGACGAAGTTCAGGCTGATGGCACGCATCTGCTCGCCGAAGCCGGGCATGAGCTTCGACGCGACTGCCAGTGTCGCTTCGGGCGTGACGTCGCGCGGTGCCGGCCCGGTGCCGCCGGTGGTCAGCACCAGTGCGCAACCGAGCTCGTCAACCAATTCGCACAATGTGGCGGCGATCGTCGCCTGCTCGTCGGGGATCAAACGGGTTTCCCAGGTGATCGGGTTGCGCAGTGCGCGGTCCAGCCACTGCTGCAATGCTGGCAGTCCCTGGTCTTGGTAGACGCCCGACGAGGCCCGGTCGCTGACCGAAACCAGCCCGACCCGGACCGGGTCGAACTCACTCACCGCCGTCCGCCCCGGCGTCGGATGTCGGCACTTCTCGGATCCACTGGAACAGCTCGCGGTAAGCCCGACCGCTGCGCTTTTCCGGCACTGCCGCCGCGTCCTTGCGGGCGCTGCGGATCAGGCTGCGCAACTGCTGCACGTCGGTGTGCGGATGCTCTGCGATCCAGCGCGTTGCGGCTTCATCGTCGGCAATCAGCTCGGCACGCCAGCGCTCAGCCTCGTGCAACGCCAACGCGTCCTTGGCGCGCCCAAGTTGCAGATCGGCCACTGCGGCACGGATCGGCTCGACATCGCTGCGGCGCATCAATTTGCCGATGTACTGCATCTGGCGTCGCTTGCCCTCGAAGGTTCGGGTGCGCTTGTATTCGCGGATTGCATCGAGCAGTGTTTCCGAGATCGGCAGGCCATCGAGCCGTTTGTCCGGCAGGGCCACGACTGCCTCGCCGAGGTCTTGCAACTCGTGCGACACCTGTTTCAGCTTGGTCTTGCTCGGGCGGTCGTACCACGCCGGCTCGGACGGTGTTTCGGCGGTGTCTTGGGGGAGCGAGTCAGGCATGACCGGGCTCATTTCGCAGGGTTCGGCTGGTTATGATAGCCGTCGGTCGACCTGCGGCCGGGTTCTGGTTTTTGCCTTCTCCGGTCTTCGTCCATGCCTTCTTCAGCACGCTCCGATTCCAACGCCCCGCAGGGCTTTGCTTACCCGCTCGAGCGGTTTCAGCAACTGGTCGAGGACACGCTGGCGTGCGCACAGAAGGTCGGAGCCAGCGACGCTGCGGTCGAGGTGTCCGAGGGCGTGGGCCTGTCGGTCTCGGTGCGCAAGGGCGAGACCGAGAACGTCGAGCGCAACCGCGACAAGTCGATCGGTGTGACGGTCTACATCGGGCAGCGGCGTGGCAATGCCAACACATCCGATTTTTCACCGGCCGCCATCGAACAGACGGTACGCGCGGCCTACGACATCGCCCGCTTCACCGCCGACGATCCGGCAGCCGGGCTGCCCGATGCGGAAGACATGGCGTTGGGCGAGGTGGCGCGACGCGACCTCGATCTGTTTCATCCGTGGAACATCGACGCCGAGCAGGCAGCGCGCTTGGCAGGAGCCTGCGAAGCGGCTGCGTTGGCTGTCGATGCGCGCATCACCAACACTGAAGGCGCCGGCGTGTCGGCCCAGCAGTCGCATTTCTATGCTGGCAACAGCCGCGGATTTCGCGGCGGTTACGCCAGTTCGCGTCATTCGCTGTCGGTAGCCCCGATCGCGTCGCTGCCGGGCAAGCGTGGCGACGACATGCAGCGTGACGCCTGGTACACGTCGATGCGATCGGCACAGGCGCTGGCCGCTCCCGAGGCGGTCGGTCGCTACGCCGCCGAGCGTGCGCTGTCGCGCCTGAAGTCCCGCAAGATCGCGACCTGCGAAGTGCCTGTGCTGTTCGAGTCGACCCTGGCCGCCGGGCTGCTGGGCGCCTTCGTGCACGCGACGAGCGGCGGGGCGCTGTACCGAAAGAGCAGCTTCCTGCTCGACAGCCTGGGCCGCCAGGTGCTGCCCAAGCACATTGACATCCACGAGGATCCGCACCTGGCACGCGGCAAGGGCAGCTCGCCGTTCGACGACGAAGGTGTGGTCACGCGCCCACGTGACGTGGTCAGCGGCGGCGTCGTGCAGGGCTACTTCCTGTCGACCTATTCGGCCCGCAAGCTGGGCATGCGCAGTACCGGACATGCAGGCGGTTCCCACAACCTGGCGCTGACGAGCCGGCTGACCCGGCCCGGCGACGACCTGGCCGCCATGCTGCGCAAGCTGGACCGGGGCTTGTTCGTGATCGAACTGATGGGGCAGGGTGTCAACTACGTGACCGGCGACTATTCGCGTGGCGCGGCAGGCTTCTGGGTGGAAGGCGGTCGCATCCGCTACCCGGTGCATGAGATCACGATCGCCGGCAACCTCAAGCAGATGCTCAAAGGCATCGTCGCGGTGGGCGCCGATGCCTACACGATGGGATCGAAGTCGATCGGCACCGTGCTGCTGGGAAACATGAAGATCGCTGGCCGCTGAGCCGAATCGACAACGGTCTGCCCGAATAACCGCAGGCCGTCGGCGGCGGCAGGGGCAGCCGTAGGCTGAATGAGGCAATTCAGCCGACCCAAGCGACCCAAGCGACCCAGGAGAGGCAGGCGAGGCAGCAAAACTCGTTCGCCGAAAGCAGGCGGGAGACGCCTCACTCCACGTGGACCATCGGGGCTGGCCCCCTGGTCCTCAGCCGACGACTCTGCTAGGCTGAAATCAACTTTTGGAGAGCCGCATGGAACGTCGTTTCTTCCTACGTCAGACGGGATTGGCAGGCGTGCTGGCGGCTGGCGCAGCACCGGCCGTTGTGCATGCCCAAGCCACCATCCGCTGGCGCTTGGCGTCGAGCTTCCCGAAATCGCTCGACACCATCTTTGGCGCGGCCGACGAATTTGCCAAGCAGGTAGGCGCCATGACCGGCGGCAAGTTCACTGTGTCCACGCACGCCGCCGGCGAGTTGATGCCAGCGTTCGGCGTGCTCGACGGCGTGTCGAACGCCACCGTCGAATGCGCCCACACCGCGCCGTATTACTTCTTCGGCAAGGACCCGACCTACGCGCTCGACTGCGCGATCCCGTTCGGCCTGAACAGCCGCCAGATGACCGCGTGGATGTACGAGGGCAACGGCTTGAAGCTCACCCGGGCCTTCTATGCCAAGAGCGACATCGTGAATTTTCCGATGGGCAACACCGGCGCGCAGATGGGCGGCTGGTTCCGCAAGCCGATCGCGTCGCTGGCCGACATGAAGGGCCTGAAGATGCGCATCGGTGGCTTCGGTGGCAAGGTCCTCGAACGCATCGGCGCCGTGCCGCAGAACATTCCCGGCGGCGAGATTTACACCGCGCTCGAGAAGGGCACCCTCGATTCGGCCGAGTGGATCGGCCCGTACGACGACTTGAAACTCGGCTTCAACAAGGTCGCAGCACACTATCACTACCCGGGCTGGTGGGAAGGCGGGCCGCAGCTCTCGCTGTTGGTCAACCGGAAGGCCTACGACGCTCTGACGCCCGAGTACAAGGCGATCGTCGAAAACGCAGCCGCCACGGCGCACATCGACATGCAGGCCAAGTACGACGGACGCAACCCGCAGGCGCTGAAGGCGCTGGTGGCGTCTGGCGTCAAGCTGCATCGCTTCCCGAAGGATGTGATGGATGCATCGTTCAAGGCTGCGATGGAGGTCTATGCCGAACTCAACGCGACCAACTCGGAGTGGAAGAAGATCTACGACGATTACGCCAACTTCCGCCGGGACGCGAATCTGTGGTTTCGCTTCACCGAAGCGAGTTTTGACGACTTCATGCAGTCGCAAAAACTTTGACACCCGTGCGGCAACGCAACGGCGTTGCGTGATGAAAAAACCCCGCTGCGGCGGGGTTTTTCTATCGCCTACCTCGCGCGTCAGGGCTTTTTGTCCTTCTCCATCGATTCCAGCAACCCCTTCACCGGGTCTTCCTTGCTCTCGCCGGAGCCGGCCGGGGCCGACGCCGCGTCGGCTGGCGGCAGGCCGAGTGTGCCGTCGGGTTCAGCGGTTGACGCACCGGTCCGGCCAGAGTCCATCTGCTCGATCATCTGGCCCGCCTTGTCGAGGTCGAGCACCTGCTCTTTGTCGAGGAACATCGTCACCGTCTCGGGAACGAAGATGACGACGGCCACCAGCACGAGCTGCATGGCGATCCACGGAATCGCGCCCAGGTAGATGTCGCGCGACTCGACTTTGCGCGGCAGCGCCTTGTTTTTGTGCAGCGTGTCGGAGATGCCGCGCAGGTAGAACAGCGCGAAGCCGAACGGCGGGTGCATGAAACTGGTCTGCATGTTCACGCAGATCATGACGCCGAACCAGACGAGGTCGATACCCAGACTGGCGGCCACCGGCGCAAGAAACGGAATGATGATGAAGGCGATCTCGAAGAAGTCGAGAAAAAACGCCAAGAAGAAGATGAACACGTTGACGGCGATGAGAAAACCGAGCTGCCCGCCGGGCAGCCCCGACAACATGTGCTCGACCCACTTGCCGCCGTCGACGCCCTGGAACACCAGGGAAAAGACGCGCGAGCCGATCAGGATGAACACCACCATCGCGGTCAGCCGCATCGTGCTCAGCATCGCTTCCTTGACGAGCGACCAGGTCAGGCGCTTGTGCAGGGCGGCCAAGATGAACGCACCGACCGCACCCATCGCGCCGGCTTCGGTCGGCGTGGCGATCGCGGTGTTCAGTCCGGGCAGCCCGCCCATGCTGCCGAGCACCGTGAAGATCAGGATGGCGGACGGAATGATGCCGCGCAGACACCTCGACCACAGCGCCCAGCCCTCCAGTGTTCGAGCTGTTCTGGGAACGCCTGGCACGTGATCGGGGCAAACGCGAGAGAGCATGAAGGTGTAGAGCGCAAACAGCAGCACCTGCAGGATCGACGGCCCCCAGGCGCCTTTGTACATGTCGCCCACGGACGTGCCAAGCTGGTCCGCCAGCACGATCAGCACGAGTGAGGGCGGTACCAGTTGCGTGATCGTGCCGGACGCTGCCAGCACCCCAGTGGCGTAGCGAATGTTGTAGCCCCAGCGCATCATCACGGGCAGCGAGATCATCGCCATCGCAATGACCTGCCCCGCCACCGTGCCCGTGATGGCACCGAGGATGAAGCCGACGATGATCACCGAATAACCCAGGCCGCCGCGCACCGGGCCGAACAGCTGGCCCATCGAGTCGAGCATGTCTTCGGCGAGGCCGCACTTCTCGAGCAGCGTGCCCATCAGCGTGAAGAACGGGATCGCGAGCAGCAGGTCGTTGGACAGGATGCCGAACACGTTCAGCGGCAGCGCCGACATGAACGACATTGGGAACCAGCCCATCGCCACGGCGAAGAAGCCGCACCCGAGGCCGAGGGCAGACAACGAGAAGGCGACCGGGAATCCGATCAAGAGCACCAGGATCAGCCCCACGAACATCAGCGGGGCGAAGGTCTCCATGCTCATTGGAGCGGCCTCTCGTAATGAAAGTCAGCGTCGTAACGGTGCGTCAGCCAGGCGACGCGCTTGACGATCTCGGACACACCCTGCGCGAGTAACAGTCCGAAGCCCAGCGGCAGCATCAGCATGGCGGGCCAGCGGATCAGCCCGCCAGCGTTGTTCGACATCTCCCCCGTGGTGTACATGTGCAGGAAAAGCGGCCACGAGTAGTAGATCATCACCACCATCACAGGCAGCACGAACAGCGCCATGCCGGCCAGATCGATCAACGCCTTCACCCTGCCGGAGTACATGCCGTAGAACACGTCGACGCGTACATGCTCGTTGACCCGCATCACCTGCGACGCGCCCAGCATCACGCAGGCCGCGAACAAGTACCACTGGATTTCGAGAAAGGCGTTCGAGCTGTAATTCGCGAGGTAACGGACGAGCGCGTTGACAGCGCTGATCAGGCACGACGCGAGCACCGCCCATTTCGCGGCCACAGCGAAACGGTCGGTGACGCTGTCGATCAGCCGGGAAAGGGCAAGCAGGGCGTTCATGCACAAACCTCGAACGTGGCGTGGGTCATGGGTCTGGCGGTGCGGGGATCAACGGCCGGTGATGGCTGCGACGACAGCTTGCGAGGTTGCAGCAGCGTCGAAGATGCGTCGCCAATGAACAAGGGAACTTGACACGCCCCGAGTCTATGCAGGCCCGCGTCGAGCGGGCCAGAGGGCATATCCTTAGCGGCCCTGCGCGCTCAGGTTGCCTGGGCTGCCACGAAAAGCTTGCCCGAACGCGCGCCGCTGCGGCAAAACGCCAACAGCGGCCTCGGCAGTTCGGCGAGCAGCTTGGCGAAAGCGGCGATCTGCTCCGGTGCGTGCACCGACGGTGCGACCGGCAGGTGCGCATAAGCCAAGCCTTCGGCGCGGGCGGCGGCTTCGATCGCGGCGTTGGTCGGCTGGTCCGGGCCGCCTTCGAAATCCGGCCGGTTGTTGATCACACTGCGAAATCCCGCCTGTGCGGCCCAGGCCATCGAGGCCGGCTCGAGCTGACCGGTCACGCACACGTCAGACGACACCCGTTGAAGTGCCGGCGCATTCATTTTGCAAGCGCCTGCCTGACGGCGGCAGAGGTCGCGGCCATGTCGGCCTTGCCCGCCAGTCGGGACTTCACGGCGGCCATCACCTTGCCCATGTCGCCCGGGCCGCTGGCACCGAGCTCAGCCAGGATGGCAGCCACTTCGGCGGCAATGGCGTCGGCGTCGAGCCGCTGCGGCAGGTAGCTCTCGAGCACCGCGAGCTCGGCCGCTTCCTTCTCGACGAGATCGAGACGGTTGCCGCTGGTGAACTGGGCGATCGAGTCCTTGCGCTGCTTGACCAGCTTGTCGATGATGCCAATCACGGCAGCGTCGTCCAGCGCGATGCGCTCATCGATTTCGCGCTGTTTGCAGGCGGCCAGCAGTCCGCGGATCGTGAGCAATCGGGGCGCGTCCTTCGCGCGCATCGCCGACTTCATGTCTTCAGTGATCTGGTCCTTGAGGCTCATGGCGATCCTGCTACGTGGCATGCGGTTGAGAAAGGCTGTCGCGCCTTAAAACGACGAAGCCCGCGTGTTGCGGGCTCCTCGGTGCGAACTTTGGCGTTTCAGCGTCAGTTCAGAACAGTTTTTTCGGCAACTGCATGCTGCGTACGCGCTTGAAGTGCCGCTTCACGGCCGCGGCCTTCTTGCGCTTGCGCTCGGCTGTCGGCTTTTCGTAAAACTCACGAGCGCGCAGGTCGGTGAGCAGGCCCAGCTTTTCGATGGTGCGTTTGAAGCGGCGCAGCGCCACGTCGAATGGCTCGTTTTCTTTGACGCGTATCGTAGTCATGTAAAGCGTGGGTCCTGAAGATTTGCACTCGTCTGCTGGCAATCTGCACCCTGAAACGGCTTCAGGCGGTCGTTATGCACAGCAACAAAGGCGTGTTTGGCGGAAAACCATAGATTCTAGACGAACGGCTTCCCGCGGCGCAACGATCGATCAACCTTGGCTGGCAGCACCTTTCAACTGCTCGGCCATGGCCCGGGCGCAGGCCGTCGCGCTGGCCCAGGCCCACTGGAAGTTGTAGCCGCCCAGCCAGCCGGTCACGTCGACCACTTCGCCGATGAAATGCAGTCCGCCCGTCCGTTTGCTTTCCATCGACTTCGAGTCGAGTTCGCGCGTGTCCACGCCGCCCGAGGTGACCTCTGCCTTGCGGTAGCCCTCGGTGCCGTCGGGGGTTAGCGACCAGTCATGCAACTGCGCCGCCAATGCGCCCAGCTCGCGGTCACGCTGATCGGGCATCAACCGTTCTGCGAGATCGGGCTGGTCCTGCAACCAGCGCTCTGCCAAGCGCCGTGGCACCAGTTCGGACAGTTCATTGACCAGCTTGCGCCGTGAGCTGCGTTTGGCCTCGGCCAGCGCCACCTGCAACGCGGCTTGCGGTGCCAGGTCGACTCGGATCGGCGTGCCGGGCTGCCAGTAGCTCGAAATCTGCAGGATCGCCGGCCCGCTCAGACCGCGGTGAGTAAACAACAGGTCCTCGAGAAATTCACCGCGCGTCTTGCCGCTGCCGGTCTGCACGCGCACCGGCAGGGACAGCCCCGCCAGCTGCACGAAGGGCTCCCAGGTGGACGCATTAAAGGTCAGCGGCACGAGCGCGGGGCGTGTGTCAACGATCGGGTGCCCAAACTGCCGGGCCACGCGGTAGCCAAAGTCGCTGGCACCGATCTTCGGAATCGACAGCCCCCCCGTGGCAATGACGAGGCGCCGCGCCCGCGCGGTGCCACGGTCGGTCGTCAACGTGTAACCGCCGGCGCCTTGCTGCACTCCACTTGTGTGGCACGGCTGCCAGCGCGTCACCCGGCCAGCGCCGCATTCGCGCAGCAGCAGGGTGATGATGTCCTCGCTGGTGTGGTCACAAAACAGCTGACCCTTGTGTTTTTCGTGCCATGCGATGCCGTGGCGTTGCAGCAGCGCGATGAAGTCCTGCGGCGTGTACCGGGCCAAGGCCGAACGACAGAAGTTGGGATTGGACGACAGGAAATTTTCGGGCGAGGTGTCGCGGTTGGTGAAGTTGCAGCGCCCCCCGCCCGAGATGCGGATCTTCTCGGCCACTTTGTCGGCGTGGTCGATCAACAACACATCGAGGCCCAACTGTCCTGCCACGCCGGCACAGTGCAGGCCGGCGGCACCGGCGCCGATGATGGCCACGTCGAATTCGGTCATGGGAAGGCTTGGACCGCACGTGCGCACGGCTCGGAGTGTTCATTGCTCAACGTTGATTATCCCGGCCTGCCCGCCCCACGCGCCTCCGGGAACTGATCCGATTGCGGCCTCGACGCGGCAGCGCGAGCCGCTATCCCGGCGTCGTCCTCGCGACCAGGGTGCGCAGCAGTGCATCGACCTGTCGTGCGATCGGAACTGGCGTGGGCTTTTCGCCACTGACGACCGCTTGGATGTACAGCGCAGTCGTCGCGGCGTCGATTTGCTGGGGCAGCAGCGGCAGGTCGGTCAGCGCGCCGACTTGAGCCGGACGCGACAAGTCCGACCGTGCCTGCCCCGCCAGGTAGACGTCCAGGCGTGGATTTCTGCGCGGATCGGCGACCGGTTCGCCCTCGGTGCCGCGCATCAGCATCGCGTTGGCACCGGTGTGCTGCATGAACTGTCCCAGCAGTTGCAAATATTCCGGGTGCGTGTAATTGACGACGCGAAGCGAGACGCCGCCGCGCACCGGATCCAGCAGTTTGGCCACGATGTGACCCGAGTTTCGCAGGCCCACGACCCGGCGGACGTCCAGCAGGCGCGCCAGCGGCGGGCACAGCGCCTCGGTGGGCACGAACACCGGCTCGCGGCGCGACCAGGCCTGCTCGATGTCCGAAGCGTCGTTTGCCGCTGACAGCCCCAGGTCGTGGAAGATCTCGGCGCTGGTCACTCGCGCAGGGTCGCTGCGGGGCCCGTGCACGAGCACCTGCACGCCCTCCTGGGATAGCAGCAACGCCAGCAGTGGCGTCAGATTGGGCAGCTTGCGCGCGCCGTTGTAAGACGGCAGCACGACGGTCGGCCTATCCGACTGGATCACCAGGCAACGCGACTCGACGGCGCTCAGGAAGCCCGTCAGCTCCGCCACCGTTTCGCCCTTGATGCGCATGGCCAGCGCGAAGGCGCCAATCTCCAGATCGCTCAGGCGACCGTCGAGCAATTGACCCATCAAATCGCCGGACTGCGCCTGGGACAACGAACGCGCGCTTTCTTTGCCGCGGCCGATTTCACGGATGTAGCTGGCGATGCCCATGGTGGTCTCCTTGCGGTGAAACAAGCACAAATTCCGGGCCTGTCAGGCACCAAGTCTCGCGCCAGTATCATCGCCGCGGAAGTTAGGGGGAAGCGGCGAATGCGACTGGGGTGCGCTTGCCAATTGGCGCGTTGGCATCCAACATAAAACGGAGCATGAAGCTTGGAAAAGGTGGCTATGGTGTCAATGACCGATACACGCCCGGCATCGCCGACCGATCGCGCCGCCATGGTCAGCGCATTGATGGGCACCGTGGGCGGCCACGAAGGCCTGGTGCTGGATGTGTTGCTTCGCTTCTTCGATCGCGTCGAGGTGCTGCTTGCTGTCAAAGATGCTGGCACGGGTCGGTATGTGCATGTCAACGCGGGCATGGCGTCATTGTTCGACAGGACGCCGTCGCAGATGGTGGGCATGACGGATGGCGATCTGTTGGACCCGTCGCAGTGGTCGGTGTGGCGCGTCGTCGAACAGGCAGCGCTAGCCCAGCTCACCCCCACGCTGAGCGAACACCGCCTTGACCGCGGGGGCGTCAAGCGCGAGTTCAATGTCACCCGCATCGCGGTGGCACCGGTCAAGCCGGGCGGTCCGGCATACCTCTTCAGCGCGTGGGTCGAGCTCACCGCGACGCACCAGCGTGAGGCCCAGCTGCGTCAGGCGCTGGTGCAACTTGAACAGCAGCAAGTGGCCGCGGAACAGGCGCGTCGCGAGATGCACGATCAGTCGGTGCGTGATGGCGTGACCGGCCTGTATCAACGCCAGCATTTCGAGGAGCAGCTGCGCCGCGAGATCGACTTGTCATCGCGAGAGCACCGTGAATTTGCGCTGGTGTCGATTGCTTTGGATACTTTGAGCGCTGCGGTGCAGTCGCGCGGGGCCGACGCTCGCGGGCGCGTGCTCGAAGCGCTGGGCCGGCTGCTGCGCGGCAACACCCGCGCGATGGACGCTTCTTGCCGGCTCGATGAAGGCCGCTTCGCTGTGCTGTTGTCGGGCGTGGGGCTGGCGACCGCTCACGCGCGGATGGAGGGGCTCAGGCGCCAGTGCGCCACGCAGATTGTCGTGCTCGACGGGCGTGACTTCGGTTTCACGGTCTCGATGGGCGTCGCCAGCTTTCCGCACACCGCGCACACCGAAGAAGCGTTGTTGCAAGCTTCGGAGTCGGCACTGGGCGACGCCAAGCTGCGCGGTGGCAACCACGTCACGCTGGCCAGCATCCGATTCGACCTGAGCTGATCGCGTCGTCCCAACAAGCGGAGTTACCGCGTTTGCATCCTGCCTGCCGGTGGCACTGGCCGAACAGGCTGGGTTGCATCGCGGCCGGTTCAACCCTCTTGGATGCCTGTGGGAACGCTCGGATTCATCCTCTCCCATGTGGTCACGGCGATCGGCTTGCCCATGCCGCTGTGGCTCTTTTCGTCCGGAACGATTTACCTCTGAACCACCTATGGCGCGCCACGTTGCCGCAAGGGGCACTTTTTCGAATTGGAAATGTGGTCGTCGCTCGCGGGGACTGCGACATGAATGAAACGTAAGGTGTCCGCCGCGAACCGTGAGTCGCATTCCTGAACCCAGGCAGTTCAGGTGGGCGAGGTCAGCCCGGCTTCGGGTTCATCTGACGCGAGACGATCACACCAACCGGGCGATGTTCCAAGCCCTTGCTCATAAGAGCATCGGTTCAAGGAAATATAAAACTCACGCGAATGCGACGGACGATTGAAATTCTACGCTTCGGGCTCCAGCCGATCACAGCAATTGCCCATCGGCGGACAAGGCCTGATCGAGCCGGCGTATCAATGCGTCGAGTTCCAGTGTGGGCGGTTCGGCCGCCCCGTCGATTGGCTGAAAGGTTGCCGCCCGCGGGCGCTCTGCCAAGGCGAAGGCAAGGTTCAGTGCTGCCAGCACGGCGATGCGTTCACGCGCTTTGACCTTGCCGGCGTTGCGAATACCGCACATCTCGCGATCGACGCTGCTCACCGCCGCGAGCAGCGATGGCTCGCCACCGTCGGGACAGCCGAGCACATAGCTCTGGCCCATGATCACCACTTCGATCTGTTTCACGGGCCGGTCTCCGGTGCGATGGAGGGTACGGCGACGCTGGGTGGCTCTGCAGGCAGCCGGTCCAGCAGAGCCTCGATGCGGCTGCGCGCCGCGTTGAGCCTGGACTTCAGGCTGTCACGTTCCTGCGTCATTGCACCAATTTGCTGCTGTAACAGCACATTCGTGCGCCGCAATTCGTCGTGTCGAAGCAGAAGGCGATCGACGCGGTCTGCCAGTTCTTCGATCTTGGGCATGACGTTCGCAGCTGGATGATCGGAAGAATTGATTGTAGGCTTTGACCTGGCCTGCGAAAGCCTTGGCGCCGGTGCGTTCGTGTCAGTCAGCAGCCATCAAAACGCCAGCGGTCGGGGACTTGCCGCATCCAGCGCTGGCGCCGAGTCGCACCAGCGCGCCACGGCGCACACCCGGCACAGCGGCGTGCGTGCCTTGCACACGTAGCGGCCATGCAGGATCAACCAGTGATGCGAATCGACCCGATATTCAGCCGGCACACGTTTCAGCAGTTTGAGTTCCACGGCCAGCGGGTTTTTGCCCGGGGCGAGTCCGGTGCGGTTGCTGATGCGAAAGATATGCGTGTCGACCGCCATCGTCGCCTCGCCAAACGCCACGTTCAGCACCACGTTGGCCGTCTTGCGACCCACACCAGGCAGTGCCTCGAGTTCGTCGCGCGTGCGCGGAACCTCGCTGCCGTGCCGATCGATCAGGATCTGACAGGTTTGCATCAGATTCTTCGCCTTGTTGCGAAACAGGCCGATTGTCCTCAGGTGCTCGGTCAATTCCGGTAATCCCAGTGCGACGATCCGCGCCGGCGTATTGGCAATCCGGAACAGGCGCCGCGTGGCCTTATTGACGCCGACATCGGTGGCCTGTGCAGACAGCAGCACCGCGGCCAGCAATTCGAACACGGTGGTGTATTCGAGCTCTGTCTGTGGCAGCGGATTGGCGGCTTTCAAAGTGGCAAAAAACGGTGTGATGTCGGCGACTTTCATCGCGCCGATTGTGGGCCACCAACCGATCTTCAAACCGCGCGTTGAAGCCGCGACCGAGCCAGGGTGGCTTCGATCAAGCCGCGCTTGTGCTCAAGTTCGACCGGGTCGGTGACCGTCGATTCCTCGGCCAAATGAGCCAGCGTCGCCACCGCTTTGCGGGCCAGCCGTTCGTCCTGCTCGCGCTGCTCCCGTTCGGTGCGAAATCGGTGGAAGTCATAGCGCTGGCGCGACTGCTGCGCCAGATCGGCGCTCCAGGCATCCCAGCCGGTGCGATCCTGTGTCACGTTGACCAAGGAAATGCAGTCGACCGGGCACACCGGGATGCAGAGTTCGCAACCGGTGCACTGTGCGTCGACGACGGTATGCATCAGTTTCGGGCCGCCGACGATGCAATCGACCGGGCAGGCCTTGATGCACAAGGTGCAGCCGATGCACCAAGCCTCGTCGATCACGGCCAACTGGCGCGGCCCTTCCACTCCGTGCGCCGGGTCGAGCGCAACGACGTCGCTACCGGTCAGGCGAGCCAGCGTCTCGATGCCGGCCTGGCCGCCAGGCGGACACTGATTGATGCCGGCCCGGCCCTCGGCAATCGCCGTGGCATAGGCTCGGCAGTCGGGAAATCCGCAGCGGGTGCACTGGGTCTGCGGCAGCGCCCGGTCGATGAGGTCGGCCAGCGCCAGGACCGAGGCGTCGGGCGGTGCGAAACTGCTCATCGAACTCGGCGTGGTGATTTTTGCCCGTTCACTTCGGCTTGGCACCGCGAGCGTTCTTCACGCCGCCGGCCACGTTCGACACGGCTGCCACACGCCGTTGCCGCGGCGCAACCGCGCGTTTGACAACGACCCTTTCAGTGCGCGCTTCGCCGCTTGCCTGACGGAGCGCAGAGGTGGGCTTGGACGCCGACAACGCCAGAGTCGGGTCTGGCTTGGGCTGGTGCGCAGCGATGAAGTCGCGCACTTGCGGGTAGACGTTTTGGCGCCAGCGCCGCCCCGAGAAAATGCCGTAGTGTCCCGCGCCCACGGCGTCGTAATGGAACTGCCGATGCCTCGGAATGCTGGTGCACAGGTCGTGTGCCGCGCGTGTCTGGCCGGCGCCGGAAATGTCGTCGAGTTCACCCTCGATGGTCAGCAGCGCCGTGTCGGTGATGTCCTGCGGTTTCACGCGCTGTCCACCAATGTCCCAGTTACCGTTGACCAGTGAAAAGTCCTGAAACACGACGCGGATGGTGTCGAGGTAGTACTCAGCCGGCATGTCCAGCACGGCGTTGTATTCGTCATAGAAGTCGCGGTGAAACTCGGCGCTTTCGTCTTCGCCGCGCATCAGGTCCATGAAATAGTCGTAGTGCGACTTCATGTGACGGTCAGGGTTCATCGCGATGAACCCGGTGTGCTGCAAAAAGCCCGGGTACACGCGTCGACCCTTGCCAGGATAGTTCACCGGCACCTGATGGATGACATTCTGTTCGAACCACTGGTGGCTCTTTTCCATCGCCAAATTGTTGACCGCGGTCGGGCTTTTGCGGGCATCGATCGGGCCACCCATCATGGTCATCGTGCGCGGCGTCGGCTCTCCGGCACTGGCCATCAGCGAGATCGCTGCCAGCACCGGCACGGTGGGTTGGCAGACAGAGATCACGTTGACCTCGGGGCCGACGAAACGGATGAACTCCTGCACGTAGGCAACATAGTCGTCCAAATGGAACGGGCCGACATCGGTCGCAACCATCCGGGCGTCGGTCCAGTCGGTGATGTACACCTTGTGGTCCTTCAGCAACTCGCGCACTGTCTCGCGCAGCAGCGTGGAATGGTGGCCGGACAGCGGCGCCACGACCAGTACGATGGGCTGGTCTTTCATGCGGGTCAACATCGGCAGGTTGTCGGTGAAGCGCTTGAAACGTAGCAGCCTGCAAAACGGCTTGGTCATCGCAACCCGCTGTTGCACGGCGACATCGATGCCCCCGACGTTGACCCCGTGGATGTTGAATTCGGGCTTTTCATACTCCTTCGACAGCCGGTGCATCAATTCCAACCCGGCCGACACCCGCGGCGCCATCGGCGAGTGATAAAAAGGCGACAGGGGATGGCTGTACAGCTTGGAGGAGGCGCTCGCGAATTCCGCAAATGGACTGAGCAAGGCACGCTGGGCTTCGTAGAGGTGATACAGCATCGCAGAACCTTATTTTGGGTTGGCATCCCGATGATGGGCTGCGCTGACTGAACCCACGCTGAGTGCGCGGGGGAGATTTGTTGCACTGCAGCATTTTATGCGCAATCCCATCGTCGTGTCGAAGCTGGCATGGCCAAAACCAACGAATCGACGGTCAAATGTCACCCACAAGAGCTATTCACGATCCTTGTAGCTGACCGTAGCGATGGCGGCCACGACCGCGTCGATGTTGAGTTCGTTCAGCGCAGCCACGCAGATCCGACCCGAATCGACCCCGTAGATGCCGAATTCGCCGCGCAGCCGCTGCATCTGCGCCTGGCCCAGACCCGAGTAGCTGAACATGCCGCGTTGCCGCGTGATGAAGCTCATGTCTTGGCGCAGCCCTGTGGCCTCGAGCCGCTGTTGCAGCATGGTGCGCATCTGCTTGATGCGGGCGCGCATACCGGACAATTCGCTCTTCCACAGGTCGCGCAGCGCCGGGCTGGTCAGCACCATGGCCACGACCGCGGCGCCGTGGGTTGGAGGGTTCGAGTAATTGGTGCGGATCACGCGCTTGAGTTGGCTTAGCACCCGGCCTGCCTCTTCTTCGGACCTGCAGACAACGCTGAGTGCACCGACGCGTTCTCCATACAGCGAAAAACTCTTCGAGAAGCTCGATGCGACGAAGAAATCGAGACCGGTCTGCAAAAACATACCGACCACCGAACCGTCTTCTTCAATGCCGTCGCCGAAGCCCTGGTAGGCCAGATCCAGGAACGGCACGAGTCGGCTGGACTCGATCACGGCGATCACTTCGCGCCACTGTTCGGTGCTCAGGTCGTAGCCGGTCGGGTTGTGGCAGCAGGCGTGCAGCACCACGACGGTTCCGGCGCTCGCCGATTGCAAGTCGGACAGCAACCTGTCGAACGCAATGCCCTTGCGGTCTGCGTCGTAATAAGAATATTGGCCGACGATGAATCCGGCGGCTTCAAACAGGGCGCGGTGGTTTTCCCAACTCGGGTCGCTGATCAGCACCTGCGCTGCCGGGTTCAGACGGCGCAGAAAATCGGCGCCCACTTTCAAAGCACCCGTTCCGCCCAGGCCCTGGACTGTGGCGATGCGGCCCGCCGCCACAGCCGGGCTGGCCTCGCCGAACACCAACTCCTGGACAGCCTTGTCGTAGGCTTTGATGCCATCGATCGGCAGATAACCGCGTGCCTTCGGCGACTGCATCATCAACGTTTCGGCTTGGCGTACGCACTGCAGGAGCGGCAACTTGCCGTGTTCGTCGAAATACACACCGACTCCCAGATTGACCTTGGCCGGGTTCGGGTCGGCATTGAATTGCTCGTTGAGCCCGAGGATCGGGTCGCGTGGGGCCATTTCGACAGCAGCGAAAAGCGAGGGCATGGACAGTCCTGGTGGGTCAAGCGATTTGCAAAATTCCGTTAGGCTGCAAAGTTGCTCCGCAATTTCGCGGGTAACCAAGTCTGAGGATGTTAGTCGCCATGGCCGAGCTGTCAGAAGTGATCGCGCTGGACACACCCGCCGAATCCGAACCCGGCGTTTTCGTCAGTTATCCAGACTCGCCGTTTCAGTTGTTCCAGCCTTACGCCCCGGCGGGCGACCAGCCGGAAGCCATCGAGCAACTGGTGGAGGGGATTCGCGACGGACTGAGCTTCCAAACACTGCTCGGCGTCACGGGCTCGGGCAAGACTTTCACGATGGCCAACGTGATTGCGCAAATCGGTCGGCCGGCCATCGTGTTCGCACCCAACAAGACGTTGGCGGCGCAGCTGTACAGCGAGTTCCGCGAGTTCTTTCCCAAAAATGCGGTCGAATACTTCGTCAGCTACTACGACTACTACCAGCCCGAAGCCTACGTGCCGCAGCGCGATTTGTTTATCGAAAAGGACAGCGCGATCAACGAGCACATCGAACAGATGCGGCTGAGCGCCACCAAAAGCTTGCTGGAGCGCCGCGACGTCGTGATCGTGGCCAGCGTGTCGGCCATCTACGGCATCGGAGAGCCGGCCGCCTACCACCAGATGGTGATGACGCTGCGCGTGCACGACAAGTTGGGCCAGCGCGACGTGATCGCCCAGTTGATCCGCATGCAGTACCAGCGCAACGAAACCGACTTCAGCCGAGGCACTTTTCGTGTGCGCGGCGACACGATCGATGTGTTCCCGGCCGAGCATTCCGAGCTGGCGATCCGAATCGAGCTGTTTGACGACGAGGTCGAGACGCTGCAGCTGTTCGATCCGCTCACCGGGCGGATCCGGCAGAAGATTCCACGCTTTACCGTCTATCCCAGCAGTCACTATGTGACGCCGCGCGAGCGCGTCGTCGCCGCGGTCACCACCATCAAAGAGGAGTTGCGCTCCCGCAGCGCTGAATTGGTCGGCATGGGCAAGCTCGTCGAGGCGCAGCGGCTCGAGCAGCGCACTCGCTTTGACCTCGAGATGTTGCAGGAGATCGGCCACTGCAAGGGCATCGAGAACTACACCCGCCACCTTTCAGGCGCGCAGCCCGGTGAGCCTCCGGCCACGCTGATCGATTACCTGGCCTCGGACGCGCTGATGTTTCTTGACGAGAGCCACATCCTGATCGGACAGTTCGGCGGCATGTACAACGGTGACCGCGCCCGCAAGACCACATTGGTCGAATACGGCTTTCGCCTGCCAAGCGCGCTCGACAACCGGCCGCTGAAGTTCGCCGAGTTCGAAAGCAAGATGCGGCAGGCGGTTTACGTGTCGGCCACGCCGGCCGCCTACGAGCAGCAGACCACCGGAAAAGTGGTCGAACAGCTGGTCCGGCCGACCGGGCTGGTCGACCCGATCCTGGAGGTCCGTCCTGCCACCCATCAGGTCGACGACGTGTTGCAGGAAATCCGCATTCGGGTCGACCTCGGCGAGCGCGTGTTCATCACGACACTGACCAAACGAATGGCCGAGCAGTTGACCGACTACCTCTCCGACAACGGCGTGAAGGTGCGCTACCTGCACAGCGATGTCGACACTGTCGAGCGGGTAGAGATCCTGCGCGACCTGCGGCTCGGCACGTTTGACGTGCTGGTCGGCATCAACCTGCTGCGCGAAGGCCTGGATGTGCCGGAGGTTTCGCTGGTGGCCATTCTTGACGCCGACAAGGAAGGCTTTCTGCGCTCCGAGCGCAGCCTGATCCAGACCATCGGGCGCGCCGCGCGCAACGTCAACGGCAAGGCGATTCTTTACGCCGACAAAGTCACCGAGTCGATGCGCAAGGCGATCGACGAGACCGAGCGGCGCCGCGCCAGGCAGACTGCCCACAACGCTGCGCTCGGCATCACGCCGCGCAGTGTCGTCAAGAAAGTGCGCGACCTGATCGACGGCGTCTACGGCGAGAAGGGCGCCAAAGACGACCTGAAGGCCGCGAGTGAATCGGCGGCAATCGAGGCGTTGAGCGAAAAGGACCTGGGCAAACGCATCAAGCTGCTGGAAAAGCAGATGCAGGAGCACGCTCGCAGCCTGGAATTTGAGAAGGCGGCGCGGCTGCGCGATCAATTGGCGCACTTGCGCGAACAGGCATTCGGCGCCGCCGGACACGACAACATCGTGGTGCCGATCCGGCCCATGGCCACGAAAGCTTGAGTCGCGCCGGCAATATCCACGGAACTTCCCGGCTCAATGTCGACCAAAAAAGTCGGCTTCAGATATAGTCGAGCAATCCACTCAGGTATAAGCCGTTTGCCGAAAGCCGGCAGGTCTTGTTGATGAGTACGGTTCGAAGAGAAAGCCGTTAGACAGGTCTTTTTTTTGTCGTGCCGGAATCGGCCATAGGAGATATTTATGCGTCTGACAACCAAAGGTAGATTCGCGGTCACCGCCATGATCGATCTCGCACTGCGTGAGAACTCGGGCCCGGTGGCGCTGGCAGCCATCAGCGCCAGACAGCAGATTTCGCTGTCGTACCTGGAGCAACTTTTCGGCAAGCTTCGGCGGCATGAGCTGGTGGAGAGCACGCGCGGCCCGGGCGGTGGCTATTCGCTCGGACGCAAGGCCGACGAAATCACCGTGGCCGACATCATCGTGGCGGTCGATGAGCCCATCGACGCCACGGGCTGCGCTGGTAAAGAGAACTGCATGGGCGGGGACGTCGGTCGCTGCATGACACACGATCTGTGGTCGAGCCTGAATTCCAAGATGATCGAATTCCTCGATTCCGTGTCGTTGCGCAAGCTGGTCGAAGAGCAACTCGCCAAGGGCGTGTCGATCGAGGAGCACCCGGTCAAGCGCGCCATTTCCAGCCAGCCGGTGGTCAAGCCAATCAAGATCACGGCGCCGAATTCGGTGTTCGCGTTCGGCAGTGGCTTTTTGAAATAAGTATTTCCGACGTTTCGCTCAGCCCACCAGACCCTGATCCCAACTTGACTCAAGCTTTTTTCTGAAAATAGCAACATGGACATGACGCCGCATTTTCCGATCTATATGGACTACGCATCCACCAACCCGGTGGATCAACGTGTGGTCGACGCGATGATCCCGTGGCTGCGCGAGCACTTCGGCAACCCGGCTTCGCGCAGCCATGCGTGGGGTTGGGAGGCCGAGGAGATCGTCGAGAAGTCGCGCGCCGACGTGGCCGAGCTGATTGGTGCCGACCCTCGCGAGATCGTGTGGACGTCAGGCGCTACAGAGTCGAACAATCTGGCAATCAAGGGCGCCGCGCAGTTTTACAAAACGCGCGGAAAGCACCTGATCACAGTGAAGACCGAGCACAAAGCCGTGCTCGACACGATGCGCGAACTGGAGCGTCAGGGCTTCGAGGTGACCTACCTTGACGTGCAGGACGACGGACTGCTCGACCTGGATCGGCTGAAGGACGCGATGCGCCCCGACACGATCCTGGTGTCGGTCATGTTCGTCAATAACGAAATCGGTGTCATTCAGGACATTCCAGCGATCGGTGCGATGTGTCGCGAGCGCGGCATCATTTTTCACGTCGATGCGGCCCAGGCCACCGGCAAGGTGACGATCGATCTGGCCACATTGCCGGTCGATTTGATGAGTCTGGCCTCGCACAAGAGCTACGGCCCCAAGGGCATCGGCGCGCTGTATGTTCGCCGCAAGCCGCGCGTACGAATCGAGGCACAGATGCACGGTGGCGGGCACGAGCGCGGCATGCGCTCTGGCACGTTGCCCACCCACCAGATCGTCGGTATGGGCGAGGCCTTCCGGATCGCGCGCGTCGAGATGGGCAGCGAGATTGAGCGCATTCGCATGTTGCAAAGGCGCCTGCTCGGCGGACTCAAAGACATCGACCAGACGTTTCTGAACGGTCATCCAACGCAGCGCGTGCCGCACAACCTGAACATGTCGTTCAACTTCGTTGAGGGCGAGTCGCTGATCATGGGCATCAAGGGCATCGCCGTGTCGTCGGGCTCGGCGTGTACCTCGGCCAGCCTGGAGCCCAGTTACGTGTTGCGCGCGCTCGGTCGCAGTGATGAGCTGGCGCACTCCAGCCTGCGCATGACGATCGGCCGCTACACCAACGAGGAAGAGATCGACTACGTCGTGACCACATTGAAGGAGCGGGTGGCCAAGCTGCGCGAGTTGTCGCCGCTGTGGGACATGTTCAAGGAAGGCGTGGACATCAGCACCATTCAGTGGGCAGCGCACTGAGACACGTCCGATCCACGCCGCCCTGGCCGGGATCAATAAGCACGTTCAAAAAGGCAGAGGAGAATTACCATGGCATACAGTGAAAAAGTTGTCGAGCATTATGAAAACCCCCGCAACGTAGGCTCGCTCGACAAGGGTGACGACAACGTCGGGACCGGCATGGTCGGCGCCCCGGCCTGCGGCGACGTGATGAAACTGCAGATCAAGGTGAACCCGCTCACCGGCCTGATCGAGGATGCCAAGTTCAAGACTTACGGCTGCGGCTCGGCGATCGCTTCGAGTTCGCTGGTCACCGAATGGGTCAAGGGCAAATCGCTCGACGAGGCGCTGACGATCAAGAACACGCACATCGCCGACGAACTGGCGCTGCCGCCCGTCAAGATCCACTGCTCGATCCTCGCCGAAGATGCCATCAAGGCAGCCGTCAGCGACTACCGGGCCAAGCACGCGGTGCCGGCTGCAACCACCACGCATTGAGCCATGGCAGTCACCCTGACCGAAGCAGCCGCGCGGCACGTGTCGCGCTACATCGTCAAGCGCGGCAGAGGCGTCGGTGTGCGTCTGGGCGTCAAGACGACCGGATGCTCGGGGCTCGCCTACAAGCTTGAATACGCAGACGAGCAGGCGCCCGAAGACGTTGTCTTTGAAGGGCACGGCGTCAAGGTGCTGATCGATCCCAAGAGCTTGCCTTATCTCGACGGCACCGAGCTCGACTTCGTGCGCGAAGGCCTGAACGAGGGTTTCAAGTTTCACAACCCGCGCGAGAAAGACCGTTGCGGATGCGGCGAATCGTTCCGCGTTTGAGCAACCGCCATGCGGTCCCCGACATGCGCGGCCCCGGTCGCGCTTTTTGTTTCAGGACGTGCCGTGTGCATTGCTCGCTCATTCTCCCAGCGTTGCTCCGCGGCGCCTTCTTCTCCGTGTCATGAAACTCGACAGCGACGATTTCGAATTGTTCGGCGTTCCGCGCCGCCAGTCGCAGGACCGCGCTCAGCTGGATGAGCGGTGGCGCGACCTGCAGGCAAAAGTGCACCCCGACCGCTTCGCCTCCGATGGCGCTGCGGCGCAGCGCCTGGCGATGCAATGGGCTGTGCGCGTGAACGAGGCGTACCAGCGATTGAAGGATCCGCTGCGCCGTGCCGCCTACCTGTGCGAACTGCAGGGTGCGTCGATCGACGCCGAAAACAACACCGCGATGCCCGCGGGGTTCTTGATGCAGCAAATGGAATGGCGTGAGGCGGTTGTCGAAGCGAAGGCGTCAAAGGACGAAGCAAAGCTGGATCAGCTCGCCACCGACAAGCAACGTGAAGAAAAATTGCTTTTTGCGAAACTCGCCGAACAACTCGGAGTTTCAATATCCATGTCCGACGCCCGCGAAACCGTGCGCAAGTTACGCTTTCTCGAAAAACTAGGCGAAGAGATTGACATCGCCGCAGAAGAAATTGAATCGTAATGGCACTGCTGCAAATCGCGGAACCTGGTGAATCGACCGCACCGCATCAACACCGGCTCGCGGTCGGTATCGATCTGGACACCACCAATTCTCTCGTCGCCACTGTTAAAAGCGGCGTGGCCGAAGTGTTATTGAATCGCGATGGTGACAAGCTCACGCCCTCGGTGGTTCGCTACTTTATCGACGGCCATTGCGAAGTCGGCGCGAAGCCGAAAACAGAGCAAGCGGATGATCCAGCCAATACGATAGTTTCGGTCAAACGATTTATGGGACGCGGCATGGCCGACGTCGCCAAATACGGCACGCTACCTTACAAATTTATCGACGCACCCGGTATGGTAAAAATCGAAACCGTTGCGGGTGTGAAGTCGCCCGTCGATGTGTCGGCCGAGATTCTGAAAGTGCTGCGTGTGCATGCCGAAGATGCCTTGGCTGGTGAGTTGGTCGGTGCCGTGATTACGGTACCTGCATACTTCGATGATGCGCAGCGCCAGGCGACCAAAGATGCGGCGCGCCTCGCAGGCATCAACGTGTTGCGACTCCTCAATGAGCCCACCGCCGCAGCGATTGCCTATGGTCTCGACAACGCGAGCCAAGGCACTTTTGCGGTGTTTGATTTGGGCGGCGGCACATTTGATATTTCGATTCTAAAGCTCACCCGCGGCATGTTTGAAGTGCTCGCTACCAATGGCGATTCTGCGCTCGGCGGCGATGATTTTGATCAGGCGATCGCCGCGCATTGGCGCAAATTTCACGGGTTGGTAGGTGCCGATCAAAAAGACATGCGGCGATTATTGATGGCCGCGCGCGCGGTGAAGGAGCAACTCACCACCGCCGATGAAGGCGCTGCCGAAATTCGTTTGAGTTACGGTCAGACGCTGAACGTCAAACTTGGTCGCGCCGAATTCCATACGTTGACCGCACATCTGGTGGATAGAACGCTGCTACCCGTTAAGAAAGCGTTGCGCGACGCCAAGCTCAGAATTGACGACATCACCGGCGTGGTCATGGTTGGTGGCGCGACACGCATGACACACGTACAACACGCCGTGAATACTTTCTTTGGCAAGCCGCTACTAAATAATGTTGATCCGGATAAGGTGGTTGCACTAGGTGCAGCGATTCAAGCGAACGTGTTGGCCGGCAATAAAACCGGTGAAGACATGCTTTTGCTTGACGTTATTCCATTGTCGCTTGGCCTTGAAACAATGGGCGGCCTCGTCGAAAAAGTAATTTCGCGCAATTCCACCATTCCAGTCGCGCGCGCCCAGGAATTCACTACCTTCAAAGATGGCCAGACTGCGATGGTGATTCACGTTGTGCAAGGTGAGCGCGAGCTGGTAAAGGATTGTCGTTCGCTCGCGCGTTTTACGTTACGCGGCATTCCGCCGATGGTGGCGGGTGCAGCGCGCATACGTGTGGCATTTCAAGTAGATGCCGATGGCATGGTTTCTGTGAGCGCGCAGGAACTCGTCAGCGGCGTTATAGCGCAGATAGATGTAAAGCCTTCATATGGGTTAACGGACGCCGAAATTGCATCGATGTTGCAGGCCAGTTTCACACACGCCAGCGCCGATGCAGATGCGCGCGTTCTCGCCGAGGCTCGCACCGATGCATCGCGCCTGATCGAAGCCGCCAACGCCGCGATGCGCATTGATCCTGAACTTCTCACTGTTGACGAACGTGTCGCGATCATTGAGGGCGTCGTCACGCTGGGCCGCGTGGCAGATACTGGTGACTCGCGTGCGATCAAGGCCGCCATTGAACATCTGTCGACAGCAACAGAATCATTTGCCGCCAAACGCATGGACAAAAGTGTCTCTGCTGCGTTGACAGGAAAATCACTCGCCGAACTTGGCTAATCATAAAGTACGCGGAAACAACGACGGATCATCATGACCACTATTACTGTATTGCCCCATGAAACGTTAGCGCCCAACGGCGCAAAATTCGATGCGCTGGAAGGGGAAACTTTGTGTGACGCGCTTTTACGTCAAGGCATCGCCATCGAGCACGCCTGCGAAAAATCCTGCGCTTGCACCACCTGCCACATCATCGTCCGCGAAGGCTTCAAATCGCTCGACGAGCAAGAGGAGAAGGAAGAAGACATGCTCGATATGGCATGGGGCCTTACGCCATTGTCGCGATTATCTTGTCAGGCAAAAGTACGCGCGGCGCCGCTGACAATAGAGATCCCCAAGTACACCATCAATCATGCGCGGGAGAACCATTGATGTCGCTCAAATGGACCGATACCCTCGAAATCGCAATTCAACTCAGCGAGAAATTTCCCGACGTTGATCCAAAGCTCATTCGCTTTACCGATTTGCATCAGTGGGTGTGTGAACTGAATGAATTTGAAGACGACCCAAATAAATCCGGGGAAAAAATACTTGAGGCGATTCAGATGGCGTGGATTGAGGAGTGCGATTAAATCTTTGCGCAAAAAAGTAGGGGCGGTCTTTCGGACCGCCCCTGAAGGCGCACTCTCGAATGCTTCTGGAGGAGAACCTACGGAATTTGGGGACCTAGCCAAATCGCCGAAGCACCCAGGGAGGAAGGGTGATCCACAAGCATTCAAGACTTTATCAGCAACCCTCGTGCCAGAATAAATAAATTAATAAAAAACAGAGACTTAGGCACTTTTGTTTGAGGCTTGCGAATCAACACCACACCAATATTTGTCGCTATACAACGACAAATATCGCCCGGAAATTCTAAATCACTGATTCATAATCAAAATACTTGTCGCTGATAAGCGACGGCTTACAAGTTGCAGCCGACTCTTTCGGCGCGCTTTATATCAACCGTTTGCCGGTTTGAAATGCGCGGCCTCAATCCCGTGGCGTTGCAGCAGTTTGTAGAATTCAGTGCGATTGCGCTTTGCCAGCCTTGCCGCCTGCGTCACGCTGCCTTGGGTCAATTTCAGCAAGCGGGTCAGGTAGTCATATTCAAATCGGCGACGCGCTTCCTCGAAGGATTCGAGCCCTTGCATCTCTACTTGCATGGCCTGCTCGACTACCTTAGTCGATACTATTTCGCTGGACGACAGTGCGACAACCTGTTCGGCAACGTTATACAACTGGCGAATATTTCCCGACCACGTGGCAGCGCTCATCATCTCCAGCGCATCGTGTGAAAGTGCGTTAACGTTTTTCTCGTAACGTATTGAAAGTTCTTTTAAAAAATGCGCCAGCAGCAGCGGGATGTCCTCGCGGCGTTCTCGTAGCGCGGGCAGTTTGAGCGTTACGACGTTCAAACGGTAATACAAGTCTTCGCGAAACGTTCCATTTGACTTTGCCTGATTCAGATCGCGATGGCTTGCCGAAATAATGCGCACATCAATCGGGATGGTCTTGGTCGAGCCTACCGCGCGGACTTCGCGGGCTTCAAGTACCCGCAGAAGCTTGACCTGCAATGGCATGGGCATGTCACCAATTTCATCGAGCAACAGGGTGCCAGAATGCGCTTCAACGAACAGTCCGGGATGGTCGCTCGTCGCACCCGTAAATGCGCCCTTCTTATGGCCAAACAATTCTGACTCCAGTAGCGATTCCGGAATGGCACCACAGTTGATCGCAACGAACGGCATTTCAGCGCGGCGGCTTGCGCGGTGCAGCGCGCGCGCCAGCAATTCCTTGCCGGTACCGCTCTCTCCCTGAATAAGCACGCTTGCATCGCCCTGCGCAATCCGCTCTGCGCGCAGCAAGAGGTCTTCCATCGCCGGGCTTCTGGTGATAATTTCGCTGCGCCAGGACGCAGCGGATTTACTTGCCGCCGAACCCGCTCCAGCCCGCACCACACCGACGCCACCGTGCAACGATAACGCGCGCCGTATTTGTGCCAGCAGCTCGTTCGCGTCGTAAGGCTTGGTGATATAGCCGAACACGCCCTGCTTTGTTGCGGCGACTGCATCGGGAATCGTGCCATGTGCAGTCAGGATAATGACTGGCAGTCCCGTGTGGCGTCGTTCAATTTCATGGAAGAGTGCCATGCCGTCCAAGCCAGCCATGCGCAGATCCGTGATCACCAGGTCCGGCCGCTCAGCCGCGATCATCGACAACGCCTGCTCGCCGCTGATCGCGGTCGTTGCGCGATAACCGCTCGCCTTCAGTCGAATTGCGAGCAGCTTCAGGAGATCAGGGTCGTCATCGACCAACAACAAATTTTGCATGTGCGGGCTGCTCACTTTGCTGGCTTATTAATTCGGCCCACAAGCGCGAGCAGTAATATTAATTTAAACCTCATAACGTTTCCATTACGTTGGAAAGGGTAGTTTAGGTAGAACGACGCGAAGATGCGCGCCTGCGGCGGCGATTGCCTTCACCGTGCCTTGATGCATCTCGACGTAGTCGCGCACGATCGCCAGCCCAAGGCCGGTGCCCTTGACACCGGCGGTTGCGGCACTTTTGCTGCGGTAAAAAGGATCGAAAATACGCTCGCGATCCTCGACGGCAATGCCGGGGCCGTTGTCGATCACATCCATCACCGCTTGGTCTTTGTCTCTTGCCAACCTCAATATGATGATGCTGCCCACCGGCGAATACTTGATGGCATTGGACAACAGGTTATCGACGACGACGCGAAGCTTTTCACCATCGCCGTGAAAGGCGATCTTTTCGCATTCGCGCTTTACCGTGATTGATTTGGCGATGACCGCAAGCCGTTGTGCATTAATGACGTGATCGATAAGATCCCGCAACTGCAATGGCTTGATATCGAGAGCCGTCTTCTTGCCAAGGCGATCCGATGACTGTGCTTGCGAATAGGTCAATAAATCCTGAATCAGTTTTTCCAGCGTAAGTGAATTGTGTTTGAGAATGCCTGCCACTTCGCGCTGCTCATTATTAAGCTTGCCGACGACTTCATCGCACAGCAGATCGGAGCCTTCACGCAAAGCGGTAAGCGGTGTTTTCAATTCGTGCGACACATGCTGGAAAAATCGTGTTTTCTGGTCCTCCAGCGAAATCAATCGCTGTCGCAACCAATCGAGCTGCTCGCCCAGTGTTTCGATGTCACGCGGGCCGCTGACGAGGATGCGCTTGGCCAATTTACCTTCGCCAAGGCGATGGATTGCATCGCCAAGATCACGAATCGGTCGTGCCAGTAAATAAGTAAAGCCCGCAATCATCAACAGCGCCGACGGAATCATCGCCAGCAATTGCCAGACAATCTGATTGCGAGACTTTGCGGCCGCAGTCTTTAATGCCGCGACCTCTTGCTCAATCAATTGGTTTGCCAACGTATTCATCGCCTGCGTGCGCGTGGCAAGGTCAGCGAAATCACGCTCGAACTGCCGGCCAAGCTCTGCCGACGAAGGCTTTGTGGAGAGCAACGTAAAGATGCTGGCTTCCCTTTGCTGAATTAAATCAGCGGCGGACTGCATTTCAGGGGCAAGTGGCAATGCGACAAACGCAACAAGCAACTTACGAAAACTTTCGCGCGATTGCTTGTATGCGTCGATGAAATCGCGATCCCCTGACGCCGCGTAAAAACGCGACGAACGTTCCATCGCCAGCGCAACGGTGGAAAGTTGGCGGGCATTCTGTGTCGCCACAGTGGCGTTGAATACGGCCTTTTGGCTTTGCTCAGACAGTCGCTCAATGGAGAACGCGTTGGATACCAATCCCGCAATCAACGGCAATGCCACAATGGCAAAGCCGACCAGCAGCAAACCCAGAAAGGATCGCGGGTAACGCAGCTCCATGAGCGGTTTGTTGTTTGGGGTGCGGCTATTTATCATGATCGCGGCAATATGAAGCAGTGGCTATTCGGCAAGGAGAGTGCCAAGTTGTACAAGTTACAGTGCCGCCGCAATGATAAGATGAAGACAACCAACCTGCTGCGGAAACTGCCATGTACGAATCGGATATCACCAAATTTGTTCGCGACTTGATGGACAAGTCGCCAGAGCTGAAAGAACTGCAGAAAGCCAACCGTGCAACGTGGTGGGACAAAAAGCAGAATCTTGAAGAATTAAAACGCCATGATGAATCGGCTGCGCCGATGCAACCGTACGCTTATTTTCCGTTGCCCAAGGGCAGATAGAGGGCAACCATCAACATCTAGCGCTCACGCGGCTCGCAGGCATAAAGTGTCATGAACACTGGGCCAAATG